>Ga0210394_10000732_pt1 | contig 62331 bp, 56 predicted proteins | sample IncBWC12MmetaG_FD_160121 | JGI IMG/M metagenome (GOLD analysis project Ga0210394, IMG submission 160121) | Forest soil microbial communities from Barre Woods Harvard Forest LTER site, Petersham, Massachusetts, United States - Inc-BW-C-12-M | ecosystem: Environmental > Terrestrial > Soil >...
CGGTGCGGGCGTGATGCCGGCAAACGGCACAGTGAGCCAGTCGGGAATGTGCGTACCTTTGGTCGACATGGGATACCTTTCTATGCAGCCACAGGGTTCAGCGGCAGGATGTGCAGTTCGTTCATCGCGGTGCGAAATGCCGCCTTGTTTGCAATCATTGGTTCAATCGTCTCGAGCTTCACAATACCCGTCGTCTTGACCACGGCCGCGATCAGAGGAGCGGCAATGTCGGGTGCGATCGCCTTACTTCGTTCCGCGGCGCCTTCCGTGGAAAGGCGGTCGAGACCGAGCTCGCCCAGCCGGTAATAAAGCCACTTGTGGTCAGCCAGCTTCGCGGCATCGACACACACGAGTTGGGCCAGCCGCTCAGATCCCGGCACGAAACGTATCATGTACTCGGGTGAATAGTGCGTGTTGATCACCAACGTTCCGCCTGGAGGCATCCCGCGCATGTAATCCCAGCCCTTGACCATGGTCTGCTCGACCAGTACGACGATGTTGGGGTGATCGTTCTCGTAGGTGAGCGCATTTTCGATCTCGCCGTCGCTCACCCGACAGTACTTGCGTGTCGGGGCGTTGGTGCGATCGGGATTGTCCACGTAGTTTTCCATCGCCTGCGCGAACTTGCCCTCGAGCCGGGCGGAAGCGGAGACAGAATTGACGATGTCACGACCCTCTTTGTCCATGATGATGCCGCGCGTCCACACCGTCAGTTCGGTATAGCTCATGATCAGCCCTCGTTCCCATTCGGATGTGCCAAAGCGCTCTTGCTCAGCGCGTCGGCACTTTTTAATGGCCCAGAACTACCGCAATCGGAGTCCAAAATCGCCAGGAAATCGCTCCTGCGGACGACAAACGGCGCCCCGTCATTGCGGTCCTGCAATTCCGCAATCGCTAATAGTGTCGCCTTCTTGCACAAGCTTTCAATGTCAGCGCCCGTGAGCCCGTCCATCCGACAAATTAGTTCCGCCATATCGACATCCGCCGCGAGCGGTACCCGCCGGCAGCAGAGTTTCAGGATGGCCGCCCGATCGGCAGCGTCCGGCTTGGCGAACGGAAGGACATAGTCGAATCGTCCGCTACGCAGGAGCGCCGGCTCCACCCGTTCGGGGCGGTTGGTGGCAGCCAACAGGATCACCCCTTTGACGTCACGCAGATTATCGATCTCACGCAGGAGTTGGCTCAAAATTCTTTGATAGATGTCAGCGCCGAATTGATCGGCCCCAAACTTTGGCGCGACCGCATCGATCGTATCGAAAAACAGGATGCAAGGCGCTGCACGTCTCGCTTTCTTGAAAACCTCGCGAAGCGCTCTTTCGGATTCGCCCAACCACTTCGAGTACAGTTGAGGGCCATCAATAGCGATGAGCGGCACTTGCTTTTCACCTGAGAGCGCTCGCGCCATGGCGGTCTTTCCGGTCCCGGACGGTCCGACGAGCAGAATACCTCGCGGCGGCGCCAGCCCAACCTGCTCATAGACGTCGTCGTGCATGTGAGAGTGCTCGACTATGGCATCGAGCAATCGCTTCACCTGCTGGAGACCCCCGAGGTCCGCAAATGTAGACGTGCTCTTCTCGATAAAAAATTCACGAGTCGCACTGGGCTCCACTTCCTTCAAGCCGGCGAGAAAGTCGTTACGCGTGACCTGCAGCGTTCCCAAATCGGCGGCCGCCGGGCCGCCGGTCTCGACAGATAACGACGAGAGGAAGCCGCGCAAGGCAATCATCCCGACTTCCTGGCCCAGCGCTTCAAGGTCGGCGCCGACGAAGCCGTGGGAATGCTCGGCGATCTCCTGCAGATTGACGTCGGGTGCGAGCGGCATGGCGCGTGTGTGGATTTTGAGAATTTGCAGCCGCGCCTGCGTGTTGGGAACTCCGATTTCTATTTCGCGATCGAAGCGCCCCGGACGTCGCAGGGCCGGGTCCAGAACCTCGGGGATGTTCGTGGCGCCCATAACGATCACCTGGCCGCGTGACACAAAGCCATCCATCAAGCTGAGAAGCTGCGCCACGACGCGCTTTTCGACCTCACCGGTCACTTCAGCGCGTTTGGGAGCGACCGCGTCGATCTCGTCGATAAAGAGGATTGCCGGCGCGTGGCGGGCCGCTTCCTCGAATACTTCGCGGAGCTTGGCCTCGCTCTCGCCGTAGAACTTCCGCATGATCTCGGGGCCGTTGAGGTGAATGAAGTGCACGCGGCTCTCGGCCGCGACAGCGCGGGCCAGCAGCGTCTTGCCCGTGCCAGGCGGCCCGTAAAGCAGCACACCCTTCGGCGCCAAAATTCCGAGCCGCTCGAAGATGCGAGGGTGCTTTAGCGGCAGTTCGACGATTTCGCGCACGCGAGCCACCTCGCGCTCCAAGCCGCCGATATCTTCGTAGGACACCGCCGGAGCTCGTGCCGCCGTCTGCTCACCCTCCACCACGCGAATGTCGGTGCGCTTTCCGATCATCACCGGGCCCGCGGGAATCGTGCGCACCACTTGGAAGTTCAGGGCCTTGGCGAACGTTGGCACACGCACCACACAGCCCGTAACCACCGGGACGTTTTCCAGATCCTCGAGCATCCTTTCGGGTGCGATGATCACCGGTGGTGCCCCAACCCACAATGGAGCCAAGCGCACGCTTACAGCCTGGGCGTGCTCGATGGGCGTTACCGTCACCTGCTCCTGCAAGCCCGCGCCGCAATTACTGCGAGTCGTGCCGTCGATCTGGATCACGCCTTGGTGTCCAGCGTCCGCGAGTTCGGCGCGCGCGACGGAGACGGTTCCGCCGGTGATCTTCAGCACATCGCCAACTCGGGCGCTAATGCGCGTCAGGTCGGCTGGCGCCAGCCGCGCAAGGGCATGCCCAATATCCTCGACGCGAGCCTCTGCGACCCGCAGCGTCACGGTTGCAGCGAGAGGCGGTGTGACCAGTTCATTCATGCTTGCGGCGTGACCTTGAGCATGCTCTGGATCTCTCGTGCGAATGCGTCGAAGAGCATGACCAACTTCTTTTTCTCCGCGTGGTCAGGTTCGTGAGCCAAGACAGCCACAAGAGTCAAGTCATTCCCCAGGTCGGTCAATCGGATCGTCCCCAGATTGGTATGCTCGATAGCCCACCCGTCGCTCTTAACCGCGGTGACCGCCATGCTCAAAGTGACTGGATCGCTTTCCCACGGCACGACAAGCGCATTGAGCCTCCCTTGGCCGGTGGCGTATTGTTCGATCGCGCGGGAAACGACCGAAGGGGAGGCGCTGGCAGTAAACTGGAGAATCTCTTCACCCATGACAAGGTGTGGTACACTGGCCCAGTCATCGTACCACTTGAGCGGAATCTAACATCCATGCCTCGGACTGTCAAGCAAATCGCTTATCCCCGCCGCGGCGACACTCTTTTCATCGAGCCCATTAAGAAAACGCGACTCGCTGAGGAGGTCGCCGATCGTATCCGCATGTTGATCCTGAACGGCACATTCCCACCCGGCAATCCGCTGCCCTCGGAACGCGTGCTGACCAAACGCCTCGGCGTGAGTCGCGGATCGCTCCGCGATGCGCTTCGCATGTTGGAGATGATCGGGCTACTCGAGACGCGGCACGGGCAAGGCACCTTCCCGCACGAGTTGACGGTAGACCGTCTCGTTGCACCCCTGGCCTCGGTAATGACCTACCGGCATGATCTGAGGGACGAACTTATGGATGTCCGACGCATGTTCGAGCCCGCCGTCGCGCGTGTTGCAGCCACGCGCGTGACAGACGAAGATTTGGCCGGTCTGCAATATATCCTCGATGCGCAGCGGCGGAAGCTTGAGACTGGTCAATCGACCATTGTTGAAGACACGGCATTTCATGCGGCCTTGGCAAAGTGCACGCACAATCGTGTGGCTGTGAGCATCATGGCAACCCTGAACGATTTGCTCGTGGAATCGCGCAAGTTGACATTGAAACAGCAGGGCCGTCCGGCGCAATCCATCGCAGGACACGAGGCAGTGGTTGCCGCTTTGCGCCGGCGAGACGCCGAGGCCGCTGCCCAAGCCATGTCCAAGCACATAGATAAGATCGCCGATCTACAGCTCCAGGCCCAAGAACTTGTCAGTGAGCCCGGCGAGTAAGAGGGGGACGCCGCTCTCATGGATGAGAGCCTGCAAGCCCACATCGACACGTATCTGTCCCGTCTGGCTGACCTGATCCGTCGCGGACGTCAGCTTCACGACACCTTGGCGACAGATCCCTCCAGTAAGTCAGCACTCCTGGCCACGCGCGTCTGGCAGCAAGATTGCGGCGTGATAGTCAATCAATTGTCCGGTGGCAGCAAGGCCCATTGGCTCGCCCGGTCATTCAGTGAAGCGTTCCTGATGCGCTCAACTGCCGGCAGCGCCGTCGAATCGGCGGCACCGGCGGAGATCGCCGATCGACTTGTCCATGTCCTCGAGCAAGCGGTTGCCTCACTGTCCCAAATGGGCGGTGACCTGGCCGTTTCTGCATCGCAGGAGGCGGCGCCGCCTTCACGTCGGTTTGATTTCGTTAACAATCGGCAGCTCCGACCCGTCCTCGAGCGGGCGTACGCGGATAGCCGGCGCGAACTGGAGGCGCGCCGCTATGGCCCGGCGCTGCTCACGTCCTGCGGGATCCTGGAAGCCATCGTGACTGACGCGCTGGAACACAAGGGGCCCAGCGTGCTGGCTGCTGCTGGCGCGCCCGAGGGCAAGATCGCGGATTGGCCGTTCGAAACGCGCCTCGCCGTTGCCGAGAGAGAGGGACTCATTCACAGCGGATGCGCGCGTTTGCCGCCAGTCGCGCGGAGATATCGAGATCTCAACGCGGCCGGCGATCTGGGCTCAGATATCACGGAGCGCGATGCGCGACTGGCCGGGCAAGTGCTCCATGTCGTCATGAGAGATTTGGATCCCGGGCGGTGAAAAGAAAAAGCAAGCCTGGGCGAATCTGATGGGGTCAGTCTTTTTTCTTTTCCAGTTCAGCCCACCGCGCATAGAGACGGTCAACGGCCTTCTGGGCCTCCTCGAATTGGGCGCAAGTGTCCCGAAAAGCGAAGCGATCGCTCACGTTGGCAGGATCTTCCAGAGCGGCACGTTTGGCGAGCAGTTCCTGCTCCGCCCTGCCGATACGCTCTTCGATGGTTGCGAACTCGCGGGCCTCGACATAGGAGAGCTTCTTTTTTGTAACCGCTGCTGACTTAGTCTCGACTGCTGGCGCGCGCGAGCCTTGGCTTCGAGACACCACGTTGGGTTGCCCCTTCGACTGTCGCGAGCCCTGCCAAACATCCCATTGCGAGTAGTCGGCAAAACGCTCCGCCCCGCCCATACCGTCGAATCCAAGTACGACGGTCGAGACACGATCCAGCATGTAGCGATCATGGGTAACCAGAACCAATGCCCCGCGATACTCCAACAGGCTCTCTTCGAGTATTTCGAGTGTGGGGATGTCGAGATCGTTGGTCGGTTCGTCCAACAGCAAGACGTCTGCCGGCTGGAGCATGAGCCGCGCGATCAATACACGTGCCCGCTCTCCGCCGGAGAGGCGGCCGACCGGCTGATTCAAGTCCTCACTCGCAAAGAGGAACCTGGCTGCCCACGAAGCAACGTGAATCACTTGCTCCTGATAAATGACCGAATCGCTATCCGGCGCGAGGGCGCGCCGTAATGTGAGGTCTGGATCGAGTTCGCGGTTCTGGTCGAAGGACACAATCCGCAATGAGTCAGCTTTGTGGATCTCGCCTCCCGTTGGCTGGATGTCGCCCCGCAGTAGACGGAGCAGTGTCGTCTTTCCGCTGCCGTTCGGGCCAACCAGTCCCACTCGCATTCCCGACGTAATCGAAAAATCAAGTTCTTCGAATAGAGTGCGATTGCCGATGGTATAAGCGACGCCGGCAAGTTCAATCAGCCGCTTGGTTTGCCGGTTGGTCGCGGAAAAGTCAATCCTGGCAGTGGAGGTTTGGGTCCTGGCGTTCAGTGCCGCCAGCTCGCTGATCATTCCTTGAGCTTTCTCAATCCGCGCCTTCGATTTTGTGGCTCGCGCTTTAGGACCTCGGCGCAACCATTCCGTCTCGATATGCACACGGTTCGCCAGGGAATCCTGCCGCTTCCCCTGAGCATGGAGGTATTCTTCTTTCGCCTCCAGAAACCTAGTGTAATTTCCCTGTACGCGCAGGTAGCCATCCTCATATAGGCGGTTCAGTTCAACCACCTCGGAGGCGACGTTTTCGAGAAAATAGCGATCGTGACTGACCACGACGCACGCAAACGCCGCGTTTTGGAGAACCGTTTCGAGCCACTCGATCCCGGCGAGGTCCAGATGGTTGGTTGGCTCGTCGAGCAGAAGAACGTCTGGTGCCTGGACTAATCCCACGCTAATCGCCAATCGTTTGCGCCAGCCACCAGACAACGCCGCTGCTGGCGCTTCAAAGTCGGTAAAACCCGCACGCCCAAGCGTCTCGGCGGTCTGGGACAGTCGTTCCGCGTCCGGCACTCCTGATCGTTCGAGAGCGCTTTCGACGACGGATCGGATCGTTTCGCCTGGCGCAAACTCCGAAATCTGGGGCACAAAACTGAACCTGGTACGCTTACGTGTGGCGACATTCCCGGTATCCGGTTTTACGCGGCCGGAAAGAATTTCGAGCAGCGTCGATTTGCCCGAACCATTGGGGCCGATCAGAGCGATCCGGTCGCCTTCGGACACTGTGAACGAGATATTGTGGAAGAGCGGAGCAATCCCGTATCTCTTCGAAAGTCCTTGCGCACTGATTATGGGTGCCAATTTGCTCGGTCCTCTTCTGCATACAGTTTAGCCACGGGAGACTTATGTTCGCCATCGTCAATGCTGCAAAGGGCGACACCGGGGCATCTATGCGTTCGTTCGGAGGTTCAGGAATGCGATGTGGAGAGATAGCAGCGCTGTTGTTGAAGATGTAAGATTTGCCAAAGAGGGGGTCGGCGTCGTCACGTGCGCCGGAGCCTTTCTGCTGACGAAATCTGTACGACGAAGTCCAAGTGGGTGCGTTACGCGTCGTGTTAACGGACTCAAGATATGGACTAGAGGAGCAAGAGCAGGTTGCGTAGGATATTATCCATGTAGGGCCTACTCCCCGGTAGCTCAATGGTAGAGCGTTCGGCTGTTAACCGAAATGTTGCAGGTTCGAGTCCTGCCCGGGGAGCCAATTCCCAAACTTAAGTTGCATATTTTTTAAGCTGCCGACGCGGTCCAACGTTCCGAAGTCGCCCATCCTCTTTAGTGCGCGTTCGAAACCGCGGAGACAAGCGGCGCATCCTCGCGTTTGTTCCTGGCAACCACCGCGGTCCTTGTTTCGTCGAGAGTTGCCTCCAGCGAATTTTTCGGTAGGTGCTCAACAATCGGATCCACAAGCCAACGGACCAACATCGGAACGTCACGGCTTAATCCGACGGCCTCCAGTTCTATGAACACGCCTCCATCGCTCTCTTCGAACTTGGTAAAGGTGAAGAGGCGCCAAACGTAACCGGGCCCTTGATCCGGAGGAAGTTCGTGCATATCCGGCTGGCCAAAATTTTCGATGGACTGCAATCGGGTGCTCTTAGAGATGCTGTACCAGCGCTTCGCGTCTACCTGAACATAACGCGTCTCGTATTCGCCTTTCGTTGCCGCGGTCACGAACAGCACTTTTTGCATGAGTAGCATTGAAAACCTGTCGGCATTTTCTTCCGAACCCAACCGATTCGCCCGAACTACCGCTGGCGTGTAGACCTCTGCATACCGGTCGTAATCGCGGACGACCGCGAGGACGTCGGCAATCGTTACCTTGGGAATGAATACGGCGCCCATCCAATCATGAATGAGCCCGTGGGGCACCTTTGCTGCATGCCCTTCGCTTTCGCGCCAAACCGTCGTTTCGCCCGCTCGCACTTGAAGCCGCCGCTCTGGCGTGTCGTCTATTCGCAGAAAAGGAGATTCCTTTGCGCGTGCCTCTGCACGCGAGCAGGTCGAGCTAACGTAGCCATCCCACGCAGCCAGTGTTTGCTCCTTCAAATCATTTCCCGCCGATGATGCAGGAGCCGATACAAGGGCAACCAACGCCAGCACGATCGACAAAAAGTAAGCTCGCTTCGAGACGCCAGATTCATCGATTCGTGCCTGTCCGAGGGCCTTTGCTTGAAGCTCGAAAGTGCCGGTACTGTTCGAGGCCATGTCCCGTTACCTCTCGCCTGAATGACATACCCGTCTGTTGCATCCGGGCTGCCAACTTTTGGTGGCTGTCCCAAACCATTGAATTCCCTGTGTTTTTGCCAAATGTGGGGACGTGGCACGGCGCATGCATTCAGGTATGCCAAGCGCTTGGTGCCACTCGGAAGGCACTTGCCTGAATTCTGGCACCTCACTTTGACATCCTCGGCAGGGACTATCTTTCACTCTACTGGTGTAGGATGGGTGCAACGGAGGGAGCCCGCGATGAAAATCAAAACCAAAATCCTCATTATCGCTGGAGTGATCGTCGTGGGAATTGTGGGAGTCGTGACCAGAGCGTCCCACCTGCAATTCGGTTCACGATATACAAGCCCGCCGGAAAGTGTTGCGACCACTATTGCGGGCAAGAAGATAAGCATCGACTACTACGCCCCATCGATGCACGGCCGAAAGGTTATGGACGGGCTAGTTCCGTTTGGAGAGGTATGGTGTACCGGCGCTAATTGGGCGACCAAAATTACGAGCGAGGGAAATCTGGAAGTAGGCACCCTGAAGCTGCCCGCCGGAAGCTACAGCATCTGGACCGTTCCGAACCAGAATGAATGGACGCTCATCATTAACAAGCAAACCGGCCAGTTTCACCTGAACTACGATTCCTCTCGGGATTTCGGCCGCACTAAAATGAGTGTCAAGAGCCTGACTGCTCCGGTGGAGAAGTTCAGAATAGAGTTGCGGCCCGACTCTGGGAATAAAGGAACTCTTGCGCTGCTGTGGGAGACGACCGAAGCATCGATCCCGTTCACAGTCGTGCAGTAGAGGGCGTGAAAGCAAGCGTGAAGCAGGATTTAGACTGCCAGCTACTTGCCTGGCTCCATGCCTTTGGCCTTATAGGCCGCCGCCGCTTTCGGGCCAGTCAGATATTTCATCGCAGCTTTGGCCGCGTCGGCGTTTTTGGCATTCGGGCTGACGCCCGCCACGAACCCAATGTAGGCCTGGAACTCCTTCGGGAGCGGGCCGGCCAGTTCCAGCCCCTTTGCGGACATGATCTCGCTGATCAGAGTGATCAGGATTTCAGCTTTGCCGTCCCTGACGGCCTCAGCCGTCTCTTCGGCACCCGACAAAAGTAGCGTTTTCGACTTGAGCGCATCGGCAATTCCCATGCTCCCAAGCATCTTGTCGGTCGGAGGCCTGCTGGCGCCCGCCGCAGCGTAAGTAATCGATTTCGCGTTCAGCAGAGCTTTCTTGAGCGCTTCGGGCGTGCTGACATTGGGCTTGGCCGTGCCAGCCTTGATACCGATACCAATGCCCACACGGGCGACGCTCGCGCGTGAGTCCGCGGCGACCTTTCCTTCTTTGGTCAAGCCATCGATGGCATCAGCGGTCAGGATCGTGAAATCGAACGCCTCGCCGCCCTCGATCCTTGGTTTGATGGAAGCAGTGGTGCCGAATTCCACGGCCAGGGGATGACCGATAGCGTGCTCGCACTGCGGAATGATTTCGTTCACCGCCCCCTGAACGCCGTTAGAGGCCAATACGCGAACCGCCGGCGCTTGTGCTGGGACCCCGGCAGCAAAAAGCAAAATAATTCCGCTGATCGCGATCGCGGCTGCCGCAAGTGCACGTATTTTCATCGGAATCTCCCGTCGTGTGATTTCGAACTGGGACAGCCCACAAGCGTTGTCATGCACATCCACGACGATATGCCCGCTGGGGTTGACTTGGTAGAACAGATTACGACTTGGGTGCCCATGAGAAGCGTGTAACGATTGCTGTCACGATAAGGAACGCGAGCAGAACTCCCTGGTTCAATGAAGAACTTTGGGCCAGACCGGACGCCGCCGTAAAGGAGACCGTAGCGAAAACCAGAAGCGCGATCACAATGCAAACGGTCAAGAGCAGTGAACCAGAGCCGCCTGCTTGCCCATTCCGAACGGCGCGGGAGACGCTAATCACGATCGTCAAAAGAACCAGCAGATCGGCGATGATCAGAACGATTCCCATTGGGGCCGGATTTTACGTCCCTCGGCATAGCAAGTGCAAGGGCTACGTTGTGGTGAACGCCGAGACCGCTGCTGTCTTACAAGCTCCGCGCTTCCAGCCATTTGCGCGCTTCCTCGTAATCCTCGGGAGTATTCATGTTGCGCAGCACACGCCCGTCCGGATCGATGTGACGCCATTCCCGCTCCGTGACGAAGTCGGTGCGCAATTGAGTCACCGCATCCGTTACTTTGCGGACTCCTCGGTGCAGCGCCGCGATGATCGGCCCTGCGCACTCCCGTCGATAAACGGCCGCCAGCGGTTCCGGGCCTCCCTCCGTGCGCGGCATAATGATCTGCCCGCTCGAAACCTCCGTGCGAGCCAATAACCAAGCCACCCACTCGCGGCTGAGGTATGGCAAATCGCAAGCCAAGATAAGGTTCCAATCCGTCCGGCTCGCACTGAGCGCGCTTGCGATTCCCGCCAGTGGCCCCGGACTTCTGCCGCGTTCACCAGCAATGCCGAACGGCTGATCCTCAATTACCGGTAGTCCCAGAGGTGCGTACCGCTCGGACGGACCGACAGCGATCACGCTTGAAACCAGCGGCTCGATCATGCGGGCGATTCGAAGAATGAGCGGCTCCCCGACAAACTCGAGGAGGGCCTTTGCTTTGCCCATGCGCGAGCTTGCACCGCCGGTAAGGATAAAAGCCGAAATCTGGTCGTGGCGCTTCGTAGTCTTTGCGGCTTTTCGTTTCACGGCGTTCTACGTTAGTGCATTCAGCTCGTCCCGAAAAGGCAGGACAATTGCGGCCTCTACGTAGATATTGGGCTTACTTAAACTCTTTTCTGCACAATTGTCCCCTGCTATGCTGGGGTCAGCCCAGCAATCAGGGGGAACCACATGAAAATTAATGTGACGCGAGAGGACATCAGGAACGGAAAAGCTGGCAAGCCCACAGCATGCATGGTAGCGCTGGCGCTAAAACGGGAACTTGGAATCTCGTACGCCAGCGTGGGCTACAGGGACGCGAAAATCCTTGTCGATGGCCAATACGTGAAACTCTATTTTCCGAAAAGCGTCGAAAAAAAGATCCGGTTTTGGGACGGATTCCACTTCGTGTTTCCGTTCAGCTTTGAGCTCTTGCCGGAGGGTTTCCTGTCAAGCTCGGCAATCACATTGCGGGCTCCGAACATCCGTCCCGCCCCTGCTCTGATTTGCAGTTCGCCTCAAACCGCGTAAATCTTTAAGAGCGATCCTTACTCGCGCAGAGGAGCAAGCGACGTCCTGCTCAGCTCTTGCTCCACTGCTGCGAGCACTTGATCCACAGTTATCGACAGCATTTCCGGTGAATAGGATCGGCCCCTGACATAATCGCCGCGCTGGTAGTTGGGCGGCAGTGACGAGGAGTTTTGTATGACCACGCCGCGCGGCAATGGTCCGTTCCGGGAGGCGTTGGTGGAACCGAATAAGGCCACTACGCGCGTCCCGAGCGCGGCCGCAAGGTGAAGCGGTCCCGTATCCCCCCCCACTACCACAAGCGCTCGAGACAATAGCGCGGCCAACTCGGGCAGCGCTGGACAATAAACGATCGGCTTCGCCGGAAGTGAATGTGCAACCACGGCTTCGCCCAGTTGCGCTTCACCAGGGGCGAGATTAATTACCGAGCGTACGCCGTGGCGCTGCCAGATCTCTGCGCACAGCACCCCGAAGCGCTCTGCCGGCCAGCACTTCGATTTCCAGCCGCCTCCGGGGCTCACAACAAGATAGCTTTCGGCGCCTTGGCCTCTCAGCTTTTCGAGGAGTTGGCTGATTTCTTGCGTAGGGACGTCGATGGGAAACTGCATTTCCGCGGGCCGTTGTGCCCCTGCACGTAAAGCCAAGCTCATGCTCATTTCTGCGACGTGTTGCCCTACAGGTGCAACGCGGTCCGTGTAAAATCTCGCGGCGCCGCGTTCGCGTGCAGAGTTTCGATCACGGCCTATGCGACGCTCCGCGCCCGAAATCCACGCCAGTACAGCCGATCTGTAAATTCCCTGAAAATCGATCGCGCATGAATATCCCGCCCGCCGGACTTCTTTCATGCACTGCAAATAGCCAGACGTAGAAGGTCGCAGCGTGATGACCTCATCGATCCCACGAACCAGCTTCATGAGTGGCGACCATCTCCAGTCCACGAGCCAATCGAGTTGTGCATCGGGAAAAGCAGAACGCAGAGCGGGAACCACGGGAATGGTATGCACCAGGTCGCCGAGGGAGCTGAGCCGCACGGCGAGGAGCCGGTTCGGACGAGAATTCGACACGCTAGTCTTGCCGCTTGGCCTTCGAAGACTTTGCGTTGCGCAGCAGATGCTTGACGGAAGCAGAGAGACGATGCCTGAGCCGCACGATCGTCTGATTGCGCTTATTCACCACCCAGTTGAACTGAACCACCCGGCGCGCGCCGCTGAATGGCAAATGCCCGTGCCAGGAGTGATCCGAGCGCAAAAACGCGATCAGATTCCCCTTGGCGGGAACCACTTCAGCCGCAGCGTCTTCGATGTTTTTCGTACGCAACAAACGCAGACGGCCCCCGGAGTTATCCCAGAGCGGATTCAAATAAATCAGGATCGTGATGATTTTGCCGACGGAATCGGTGTGAATCTGGCCGTCCCCGCCAGAACAGCGCCCGCGCACCGTAATCGTCGTGGGACGCCCCGACAAATCCACCTGGAATTTTTCTTCGAACGCCTTACGAAAAGGCTCGGATTCCATGGCATCCACCAACAACTGGAAACCCGGACCAAACTGAAGTCCTTCTACGGGGAAACTACCGGTGTCTTCGATGGCTGGGTAATCGGCATTGATCTTGTCGAGCGCCTCCGGCTTCACGAATCCGTCAACGACGACGTGCTCATACGGATCGCGGCTCAGCGGGATCGCTCGGAACGCTTGCCAATCGAAAACATCCATCGCGCTTACCTCGAATTCTTCGACGATTGTAATCGAAAAACGGCTGCGCCCCCAATTATCAGGCGATTGATCACAAAAATGCCATCCCGCATTACTCGAACCCTCGCGAATCCGCTAGCTGCTAAATCCGATTTCGTTCACCGCGGCCTCTGCTGTAGACTCATCTGGCAAGCACGAAAAATCGATTGACGGCCGCGGAGGATGACGGATGAGTTTTCGCCTTTCGAGCAACGATCTGAAGGACGGGCAGAGAATGCCCGAAGCGCAGGTATTCAACGGAATGGGCTATACCGGCGGTAATCGCTCTCCCCATTTGGCTTGGGACGGTGCTCCTGCAGGAACCCAGAGCTTCGTCGTGACGTGTTACGACCCCGATGCCCCGACCGGGTCGGGATGGTGGCACTGGGTCGTTATGAATATTCCCGCCTCCGCGAAGGAACTTCCTTCGGGCGCTGGCAGCGGCAAGGGTTTACCTTCCGGCGCGGTACAAACTCGCACTGACTTTGGCAAGCCCGGATACGGCGGGGCCGCGCCGCCGCCAGGGCCTGTTCACCATTACATCTTTACGGTGCACGCGCTAAAAGTGCCGAAGTTGGATCTCGACGACCAGGTGAGTCCCGCAATGGTCGGCTACATGGTGCACATGAACGGCCTTGGAAAGGCACAACTCACGGTCACCTTCGGAAAATCGTAATAATGGTTCTCAGAAGCGCGCCGCATCGCGCTTCTGAGCTGCGGAGAACCACATGACCTTGGCGCAACGCTGGCTGCGCTACCCCCAGGGCGTGGGGCTACGGAAGGCGCTGTTCCAGATTCACCTCTGGAGCGGCCTGATTCTCGCGCTCTACGTCTTGGTGATGAGCGTCACGGGCACGGTCCTCATCTATCGCCGTGAGCTGGCGAAGGCCTTCTCCACTCAGCCGCACGTCATAGCGGGGCCCGGTCCTCGTATGACTATCGCGGAACTCACAGAAGTCGCCAGGCGCACTCATCCCGGCTATGAGGTCAATCGCGTTTTCCAGTCGAGAAACCCAGACCAGCCCACGGAAATTTGGCTGGACCGCGGCTCGACGAAAATGCAGCGCCTCTTCAATCCCTATACCGGCGCAGACCTCGGCAATTCGTTGAACCTGGGATTCCGCCTCGTCCTGTGGCTCGTTGACCTCCACGATAATCTCCTGTCTGGAAGAACCGGGCATCTCGCCAATGCCGTAGGAGGGGTCTGCGTAACCGCAATTTGTCTTTCGGGAATCGTCATCTGGTGGCCGGGCGTCAGAAAATGGCGCCGGAGCTTGACCATCGATTGGAAATCGAACTTGAGAAGCTTCAACTGGTCGCTGCACAGCGCGTTGGGCTTTTGGTCGTTCGCGTTTATTTTCATGTGGGGAATTTCGGGAATCTATCTTTCCTGGCCAAGTCCTTTTAACGGCTTTGTGGACTTTTTCAATCCGCCGGAGTCCAGAACATCCCGTTTCGGCGATGAGTTTTTGGCTTGGCTGGCGCGAATGCATTTCGGCAGATTTCGCTGGATGCCCCTGAAAATCGTCTGGACGATTTTCGGACTTATACCTTTAGCTCTGCTCGTCACCGGCTTCGTGATGTATTGGAACCGCGTGCTCGGACCGTGGTTCCGGCGAACTGTAGCCGAAAGAAGCCGGCCACACATGCAACAGCGGCCGCGCACCACCGATGCAGAGGCCGTCTACAATTCTCGCAGCACGTAAATTCCAGCCACGGCTGTTATTACCTGAATTTTAGGGAGATGGCTTCCCGAATAAAGAGAAACGCAAGAGGGATGGTGCGGGGAGCTTCGAACTTAGTTTCCATCCCCGGCCCGGCCGGGGATGGAAACTCGCAACTCAAGATTTAGAGGGCGGTTACGTTCGCTGCCTGCAGGCCCTTGGGACCCTTGGTAACATCGAATTCAACCGCTTGCCCCTCGGAGAGTGACCTGTACCCATCTCCCTGAATTGCGGAGAAGTGCACGAAAACATCCTCACCGGATTGGCGCTGGATGAATCCAAATCCCTTGCTGGCATTGAACCACTTTACTGTTCCTTGTTCTTTCACTTATTTTCCTCTTTTAACTGGGCTATCTGATGCTTCTCGGGCGCCCTCAGCAGAAAACAAAAAAGGACCGCGAGTTGATTGAACTCGCAGCCCCTTTAAACAAATCTAAAGGTTTTACAAGAGCAACAAACGCAACCAGACTGTATCACATATTTTAATCGTTCGCTAGTCTTGTAAAACGATAAATCGAATTTCAGCTCGCTACCGGCGCACACACCCTTCCTCCGGGGGCGTTTGCCCAAATCCGAGCCCGTTCCGTCGATTCAGTGAGCCTGATCCGATGAGTTCGGATTGGCGCTGATCTCCGTGCCATCCGGGTGAGCGACAAAGTAATCGATGAACTCCGTGACGTTTTTCACGAACTCGTCCGGATTTTCGCGAAAGAGGAAATGTCCTGCTTTGTCGGCGGTGATCATTCGAACCAGCGGATTTTTCTGTGCGATCAAATCATGGAGAGCCTGTCCCTTCGCTACAGGCGAGACGGGATCGTTTAGTCCCCAGTAGATCAGCACCGGCATCTGCAGCACGCCCTCTTTCCTGATGCGCTCATACCAATCCGTTTTCCATTCATTGAAACCCTGCGTAGTCGCCAGTTCGCCGCCTGCGCCAGCCTTCAATTTGGCCGCAGCTTCCAGTGACTTTGGCAGCAGCGACATATATTTGCCGGCCATAAAATATTCGTCATCGAACGCCTCGTCGGGCATGTAACTCGCTGCCCGAGTCCGGCATTTCCATGCTTCCCAATCCGGCTCCTTCGGACAGTCACTCAGAGGCTGCGCATGCGTGGCGGCGCTTTCGGGAGCCGCCGTGTTGCTATCCACAATCACGAGATCCCGAACGACCTCCGGATGCTGGAGGGCCAGAAAGAAAACGCAACCGCCCCCGCGCCCCTGCCCCACCAGATACACAGTCCCCAGCTTCATGACTCGAATGAAGTCATAGATGTGGTCCACTTCGCCCTGGATATTCAGCTCGTTATCGTCCTTGGGATTCTCGGTCATTCCCGAGCCGAGTTTATCGGGCGCATAAACGTGGAATCGCTTGGAAAAGAGAGGAATGTCCTTCGACCAGACATTCGCGCTGGAATGCCCCGACCACCCTTCTCCATGCACCAACACCATGGCCTCGCCTTCGCCCATCTCGTAGTAGCGCGTGCGGATGCCATTCACGTCTGCGAATTGCGCTCTCAATCCTGCAACTTCGCCATTGGTCGTAAGTTCGGCGTGTGCTTGGCTGGCACCCAAAATCGAAAATAAAACACCCAGCACTAAGCTCATGAAGAAAATTCGTCTATTTAAGTGCAGAGGGACGTGGTCGCCGCCTCTTGCAGAAATTTTTCCGCTGATTCTCATCTTTGGGGCTCCGATTGGCCTTGGCCGCTTGTAACATGTAGGGTTCTCAATCGCAAGGCGTGCTTTCCGCTCACGTACCTATGAATTCAGCGGTCGAAAATTCTCTCCCAGTTGCCGACACCGCTCCTGGCGTTCGTTCGCAGGGCCTGCATGATATGGCCGTCTGGGGCACGACTATATTCCTCAGCGCATTTCTTCTCTTTCAGGTGCAGCCCCTGCTTGCGAAAATCATTCTTCCCTGGTTTGGAGGCGGAGCCGGCGTCTGGATAACCACTCTGGTATTTTTTCAAATAACGTATCTCCTCGGGAATCTTTACGCCTATTGGCCATCAGGCGGTGGGATGGTCTTATGCCTACGGCTTATTCGCAGCCGCTTGTGCCTGGATCGCGTTTCGAAAGCGACCTAGCTTGTCCGCCCCTGAGAATTCTGACACGTATCACGCGCCGAACTGGAAGCAACTGTTGCTTTGGGCTTCATTGGCCGCGGATGCTTCCGCTCTGCTGTTAGCTGTCACCAATCATATTTCGCAGGATATTGCCGCGGTGCCGCTGATCTGGATTGTGCCGCTCTCGCTTTATCTGCTCAGCCTGATCCTGTGCTTTGAGAACCATCGTTGGTATCGACGCTCTTTTTTCCTGAGGTTCCTGGCGGTTGCTCTGGCGGGGATGATTTACTCTCTCGCTCCCGAATTCGCGAACGCCGGACCTTCCCTGAAGATTCCGCTCTTCTGCGTGGGCCTTTTTGTCTGCTGCATGGTTTGCCACGGAGAGCTCGCGCGCCTCAAACCCGATCCCCGCCATTTGGCGAGTTTTTATCTGATGATCGCCGGTGGAGGAGCCTTGGGAGGCATCTTCGTTGGCGTAATCGCACCGCGCATTTTTCACGATTTCTACGAACTGCCAATTGCTCTGGCTGGATGCGCAGTTGTCACCTTGATTTGCGTCACTCCTGCCGACTCTAGGCTCGTGCACACACACTCACGCCGCGTCTTATTTTTTGGCAGCGCGGCAATTCTCGCCATCGGGTTCGCGTTTCTCCCTTATCTTACGGCCCCACAGCATCGAACGAGCATTACGTCGCGGAATTTTTATGGTGTTCTCCGAGTGCGAGATGATCCGGCAGCCGCCAATCAGCCCGCGCGCCGAGATTTGCTTAATGGAACGATCGTGCACGGCATTGAAATCCTCGCGGCGGGGCGTATGTCCGAAGCCACAACTTATTACGGAGCGGAATCCGGCGCCGCTATCGCTCTAAACGAAGCCCACCAACGTGGAACCATTTACGCGGGAGTCATCGGCTTAGGCGCCGGCACGCTCGCGGCTTACGGAAAGCCGGGCGATCGCTTCACGTTTTATGAAATAAATCCGCTCGTTATTCAAACGGCCAGTTCGCAATTCGATTTTCTGCGCGATTCACAAGCGCACATCGAAATTGTTCCCGGCGATGCGCGCCTTTCACTCGAACGTCAGCCGGCTCAAAACTTTGACGTTCTCTTAGCCGACGCCTTCTCAGGAGACGCTATCCCGGTCCATCTCCTTACACGCGAAAGCTTCCAACTCTACTTTCACCACCTGAAACCTGATGGATTGTTGGCAATTCACATTTCCAACAAATTTCTCGATTTGAAGCCAGTCGTGGAAGCAGCAGCTCAGTCATTTGGCGCTAAGACCAAGTCCATCACCAATGTGGCCGATGCGAACAACAATATTTATGCGGCCACCTGGGTTCTGCTTTATCGCCCGGGAATGTCCTCGTCAGGAGCCGATGACGATGCAGCCTTGCCTCACGGGAGCCGCCAGTCCGGCCATGGACCGACGATTACAGCAGCCTGCTTAAACTTCTCCGATGACTGGTAGTGGCACAGGTGATTCTGGTAACACACCACCTTGCGACACCCGTGAAGCCCGAGGGTTTAACGTAGGTTGCCACGAGATTTACCGCGAACTCTCGATTCCTCGAAAGCCTCGGTTTTCAGACACTCCTATCAACTGAACGGGTGACCTTCGCTACAGACCGTTCACTCGGTGAAAGCACCCAAGGAGAGGAAGATGCGCACAAACAAATCCCTACCGAAGGCCCTGGTGTGTCTTGGCATACTGATGTTCGCTACCCTGGCAGGCTGGGCCAAAACCTACCACTTCGCTTCGACGAAGATCGATCCTTCGGCAATGGGCGATGTCGATGTCAGCAAGGACAAAAACGGCAACTCTGTCGTCACTCTGCGGGTCGAGCACTTGGCGAAGCCCACTATGCTCACTCCGCCGTCCACGATGTACGTCGTCTGGTTTCAGCAACCTGGATCCGACCCCGAAAATCAGGGAATACTGAAGGTCGGCGATGATCTTCGAGGACAATTGAGGTCCACGACCCCTTTGCATAGCTTCGACATTTTCGTTACAGCAGAAACTGATCCAACGACGAGAATCCCCTCGGACCAGGTCTTGTTACAGACCAAGGTTCAAGAGTAACGGAGCACAACCCACAACCGGGCGAGACCGAGTCTCTGCCCGATCCTTCGGCCGCTAGTCGCGCTGCGCCCGGCCGCAAGTCGCGGTCGCGCTCGCGCTATGAGGAGGGTTCGGTCAGGAAAGAATAGGAGAGAGCTTCTTAAGATCGGCGACGAAGCGCCTCATCTCCGCATGTCGCGTTTCGTCGTCGGGCGCTCGCAGAATCGACGACGGATGAACTGTAGCCATCACAAATGGGGCCAATGGCGATTTAACAAACTCCCCGCGGTGCTGGGTGACGCGAAAATCGCGTCCGAATAGAGCCTGCGCCGCCGTAGCCCCTAAACAAACCACTACCTTAGGCTTGATGACGGCAATTTCCGCATCCAGCCATGGCCGGCAGGCGGCAATCTCAGCAGCATTCGGCTTTTTGTGAATGCGGCGCTTACCGCGCGGCTCCCACTTGAAGTGTTTGACGGCATTCGTAACGTAAACTTTTTTTCGATCGATTCCCGCTTCCACCAAAGCTTTGTCCAGCACTCCTCCGGCGGGACCAACAAAAGGCTTTCCTTCCAGGTCCTCTCGGTCGCCCGGCTGTTCCCCTACGAAAATAACTTTGGCTTCCGGTCCGCCCTCGCCAAAGACGGTTTGCGTTCCGCGCTTCCATAGATCACAAGCGTGGCAGTTTTTCGCCGCCCTTTTCAGCGCCGAAAGGGTGGCGTGAGGCGGGATCAAAAGCTCGGCCGATTTGGACGACTGCTTGGCCACATTTCATTGATGCGCCTGGAATCCTGGAAGGCGACGATTTGATTTTGCAGGAACTGCGCTTTTCCAAGTTCTGCCATGCTTGACAACGTCCGTCACTCCTGCCAACATTCCTAAAGGCGAAGAAAAAGCGAATTAGATAAATCGTCCCCGCTCGCCTCCTGGGTTCACCATGGCTGTAAACGTTGCTGTTTTGCGCTCCCAAGTCGAAACCGCTCTCGCCGGACGCATCCCTGCGCCCTTCGCGCGCCGGTCTGTTCAGGCCGAAACCGCGCCTTTTAATATCTCGGAAATAGACGCACTGACCGGGGGATTACCCCAAGGCGCGCTTACAGAAATCTCTGGCCCTTTTTCTTCCGGTCGAGCCACCTTACTGCTTTCTGCCTTAGCTTCCAGAACCGCCCATGAGCACGTCTGCGCTCTCGTGGATGGCCGCGATAGCTTTGATCCTCATTCAGCCGAAGCCGCCGGCGTAAAGCTGGAGCGATTACTTTGGGTGCGCTGCCGCAACATTGACCAATGCCTGCGCGCCACCGATCTTCTTTTGCAAGGCGGAGGCTTTGGCCTGATTGCTCTTGATCTGAGCATTCTCCCGCCCAAAACGGTTCGTTACGTTCCGCTCAACGTTTGGTTTCGTTTCCGGCTCGCCGTGGAAAATACGCCCACGATTTTGCTTCTGCTGGACCGGGAGTCGAACGCCGGAAGCTGCGCATCTCTCGTTTTGCGGCTGGGCTTTGAACCTTTCCGCTGGTCGGCTCCTCAAACGCAGCACGCGTCTGCCTCTCCCTCCTGCGCCCGTTTGCTCGATGGCTCGCAATTTCATGTCGAACTGGTGCGCTCTCGCATGAAAGCGGCAGCCGGGGGACACAAATTCCAGAGCTTCGCGCGTGCGCCTGAGGCGAACGCTGCAGCTAATTTCAGAACGAAAACAAATTGGAGTGATTTCAGCGAAACATTTATCGAATCGAAATGAGCCCAATCAAAACGCGGGGATTTCGTTCGCAATTATCGGCTTTTTATGGCTTTTGCTTCCATTTACGTTTCCGATTTTTCGATACAGGCCGTGGTGCGCGCCGAACCAACCCTCCGTCAGCGCGCCATAGCCCTTATAGAAGGATGTCCGCCGCTCGAACGAGTTGTAGCCATAAACGAAGCTGCCGCGCGAGCCGGGCTCGATCTGGGCATGACCAAAGCTCAAGCCGCGCAATTCCCTTCCATCGAAATCCGGCAGCGTTCTCCCCTTGAAGAACAATCCACGCATGCGGCTTTGCTCGATCTCGGCTGGTCGGTCTCTCCCCGCGTGGAAGATACAGCCGCCGATTCGATTGTGGTCGATCTCACCGGACTCGCCTCCTTATTCGGTTCGGAAGAGGCGATCGCCAATCTTCTCGCGCAGCGCGCTTTGGATTTAGGTCTGGTCGTCCAGGTAGCGGTCTCTTCCAATCTCGAAGTAGCGCTGCATGCGGCTCGCGGGTTTGCCGGCATAACGGTGATCCCGCCGGGCGAGGAATCCAGGCGTCTGGGCGTACTGCCGATCCAGGTGTTTTCTCCGCCCGTTGAAATGATGGAAACGCTCGAGCGCTGGGGCATACGCACATGCGAAGCCCTTGCAAAGCTTCCCCTTCTTGAACTCTCCGAACGGCTGGGACAGCAGGGTGTTCAGCTTCACCAATGGGCTCGTGGCACAAGCGTGCGGTCCATGATTTTGGCCGAGCCAAAGCTTTGTTTTGAGGAAGGGATGGCGCTCGAATATGCCGTCGAAGAACTCGAGCCGCTGGCTTTTCTGCTGGGTCGTCTGCTCGATCAATTGTGCGCGCGGCTTTCGGCACGCTCGCTGAGCGCCTGCGCCCTGCATCTTCGATTCAAGCTGGACAATTCTTCTGCGGATGAAGCTTTGCCGGCCAAAATCCCGAACCAGCATCCAGACGGAAAGCCCATCGAAAAGAAAGTTTACGAAAAGCTTTTCACCCTGCCCGTGCCCATGCGCGACTCCAAAATGCTTTTAAGGCTCCTCTGCCTCCACCTGCAATCCGATCCCCCGCGCGCCCCGATTGTTCGTATTTTTTTAGGCGCCGAATCTGCCGCGCCACGAGTGAGACAGGAAGGATTATTTCTGCCCTCTTCTCCCGATCCCGAAAAACTGGAGCTCACTATCGCGCGGCTTGCAAATGTGGTGGGCAATTCCAATGTTGGCTCGCCTCGCTTGATCGATAGCCACCGGCCCGATGCCTTTGAGATGAGCCGCTTCATTGCTTCGCATAATGCGCCGGAGGTTCGTCAAAAAAGTCTCAGCGCGACCGAAGGTCATGAACCTGTGGCAGCTTTCCGCGTTTTCCGGCCTGCTCCGCGCGCTAAGGTGACTTTGCGTGAAGGGCGTCCGGTGCATATTTCTTTTCCCGGCATGCATGGCGAAGTGGTTGCTGCCTGCGGCCCCTGGCGCACTTCCGGCGAATGGTGGCGCGAAGATGCCTGGCATCGCGAGGAATGGGATGTAGAAATTCATCGGCCCGCCGCCTCGAACACTGACCTCTTTGAACATTCGCCTTCAGCGGAGCCGCAAAACGGCGTTTACCGGATCTATTTCGATGCCATTCGCCAGGCTTGGTTCGTAGCGGGAATGTATGACTAAGTACATAGAACTGCACGCCCGCTCCGCTTTCAGCTTTCTCGAAGGCGCTTCCATTCCGGAAGAATTGGCCGGCATCTGCGCCGAAAAAGAGATGGGAGCAATGGCCCTCCTCGATCGCGACGGTGTCTATGGCGCTCCGCGTTTTCATTTAGCCGCCAAAAAGCATTCGCTCAAAGCCCACATCGGCGCGGAGGTCACGTCCTCTGCCGGTTGGCGCTATGCATTGCTCGCAAAGAGCCGCGTCGGATATCAAAATCTCTGCCGCCTGATCACGCACATGAAATTGCACGCAAAAAAGGGCGAGGGCAGCATCGCGATCGAAGACCTCGCCGGCCGCGCTGCCGGCCTGATTTGCCTTACAGGAGGCGAAGAAGGTCCTCTGGCGCATGCGCTCAGGCAAGGAGGAATCGGGCAGGCTACGCAATGCGTTCAGCAACTCTGCCGTCTCTTTGGCCGCGACAACGTTTACGTTGAGCTGCAGCGGCATTTTTGCCGCGAAGAAGAAGCGCGCAATCAAGGAGCCATCGAAATCGCGCGCAAATTATCTTTGCCCCTGCTGGCCACCAATGGCGTGTGCCACGCGCTTCCCCACCAGCGCGAAGTGCTGGACGTCTTCACCTGCCTTCGCAATCATCGCAATTTGAATACCGCGGGCCGCCTCCTGTCGCGCAATTCCGAACGCCATTTGAAATCGCCCGCCGAAATGGAGCGCCTTTTTTCCGATCTTCCCGAAGCCATCGCCAACACGCAGGTTCTTTCCTCGCGCCTGAAATTTACGTTGAAGGATCTGGGCTACCAGTTCCCAAAATATCCCGTGCCCGAGGGCCAGTCGCCAATGCAATTCCTGCGCGAGCGCACCTACGAGGGGATGTTCAGGCGTTATGGATCACCCGACGCTGATGGCAATGAACGCGTGCGCAAACAGATCGAACGCGAATTAGACTTGATCGAAAAACTCGATCTCCCCGGATATTTTCTGATTGTATGGGATATCGTCCGCTTTTGCCGCGACCACAATATTCTCGTGCAGGGCCGCGGTTCCGCCGCCAATAGCGCCGTGTGTTACGCGCTGGGCATTACTGCGGTCGACCCGATCGGCATGGACCTGCTTTTCGAACGATTTCTCTCCGAAGAACGCGGCGAATGGCCCGATATCGATCTCGATCTTCCCAGCGGAGATCAGCGCGAACGCGCCATTCAATACGTTTACGAGCGCTATGGACAATTGGGCGCTGCCATGACCGCCAATGTGATCACCTATCGCGGCCGTTCGGCGGCTCGGGAAATCGGCAAAGCTCTATGCATCGAGCCGGAGATGCTGAACCGATTGGCCAGTCTGGTTGGCACTTGGGAATACAAAGATGCCAATGACACTCTTGCGCGCCAATTTCACGATGCCGGTCTCGATCCCCGCCATCCGCTGATTCGCAAATTTTTTGACCTCTGCGTGCTCGTCCAGGATTTGCCGCGCCACTTGGGCCAGCATTCCGGCGGAATGGTGGTTTGCCAGGGCCAACTCGATTCGGTTGTCCCGCTCGAACCGGCCACTATGCCCGGGCGCGTGGTGGTGCAATGGGATAAAGAAGACTGCACCGATATGGGCATCGTTAAAGTCGATCTCCTCGGCCTGGGCATGATGGCCGTCCTTGAAGATTCGCTGAAAATCATCAAGCAAGATTATTCCGAAGAGATCGACTTGGGACGCCTGCCCGCCAACGATCGCGTCGTTTATGACACGCTGCAAAAGGCGGATACCGTCGGCATGTTTCAGATCGAGAGTCGCGCACAGATGGCCTGCTTGCCGCGCCTGCGGCCCACATGTTTTTACGACATTGTGGTGCAGGTCGCCATTATTCGCCCGGGGCCTATCGTGGGCAAAATGGTGCATCCGTATTTGAAGCGCCGCCAGAAACGCGAGCCGCCCAATTGCCTCCATCCTTCGCTCGAACCGGTTCTCGAGCGCACCTTAGGCGTGCCCTTGTTTCAGGAACAGTTGCTGCGCATGGCCATGATTGCCGCTGGATTCTCTGGCGGCGAAGCGGAAGAACTGCGCCGCGCCTTCGGATTCAAGCGTTCCGAAGCGCGCATGAAAGAAGTGGAAATAAAACTTCGCTGCGGCATGGAGCGAAATCGCATCGATCCCGAGACGCAGGAAAAAATCGTGCAATCGATTGTTTCGTTTGCGCTGTATGGTTTCCCGGAATCGCATGCGGCGAGTTTCGCCTTGCTTGCCTATGCCAGCGCCTATCTGAAATGCCATTACCTGCCCGCATTCACGGCCGCGCTTTTAAACAATCAGCCCATGGGTTTTTATCATCCGGCCACCATTGTCAAAGATGCTCAGCGGCACGGTTTGAAAGTCAGGCCCATCGATGTGACCTGCTCCGATTGGTCATGCAAGCTGGAAAACAATGGCTCCGGTTTTGTTCTTCGCCTGGGAATGCGTTACGTCAAAGGATTGCGCGAAGATGTTGCGCAGGAAATGGTCCGCCAGCGCGCCCTGCGGCCCTTTTGCTCGATCGACGACCTGAAGCTGCGCGTTCCCGCCTTGCAAAAATCCGAATTGACGGCGCTGGCCGAAATTGGCGCTTTGAATTTTATCGAATTGCCGCCGGCATCAGCCAAAACGACAAAAGGCCGCTCGCATCGCCGTGAAGCCCTTTGGCAAGTCGAGCGTGCGGCGCGCAGCGCAGGTCCCCTGCTCGAGGAATATAGCCAGCTTGGATTCAATCCAGAATCGCTGTCGGAAGCTCTATGGCCCGGCGCAAGTTCACCTCTGCTGCCGATGACTTCGGAAGAAAGGCTTGTCGCGGATTTTCGCGGAACCGGAATGACGGTTGGACCTCACCCCATGGCCTATCATCGCCGCGACCTGCAAAAGAAAGGGATTCGCTCTGCCATGGAGCTCCACGGCCTGCCAGACGGCGCTCCGGTGCGTATCGCCGGCAGCGTGATCGCCCGCCAGCGGCCTGGAACCGCCAAGGGCTTTGTTTTCTTAAGCCTGGAAGACGAGACCGGAATCGCTAACGCCATTATCACGCCGCAGCTTTTCGAGCTGAGCCATGTCGTGATCGTGCACCAGCAATTTTTAGTGATTGAGGGAAAGCTGCAGAATCAGGAGAACGTCGTCTCGGTGAAAGCCGAATCCGTCCGTCCGCTGAACATCACCCAGGCGGAAACGACTTCGCACGATTTCCACTAAGATCGGTTCGCTCGAATTTCCGGCAATTCAGAATCGCTACCGGGAGTTGTACACGCCCAGGTTGTGCACTCCGCTGGCCACTGATACCACGGCGCTCACCGCCTGTGGCAACCACCACGTATTCCGCAGGACGTCATGGCGGCTATTCATCATTCGGCGGCTTAAGTAATCGAGAATCGTTGGTGCCACTTGAACTGCGACATACATCGATGCATTGCCCGCAAAAGGGCGCAGCAATGGATTCGATTCCTGCGAATTTGGCACGGAGGAAAGCACTTTGCGCGTCGTCCAGGCATCGAATCCCGCGGCGCTGTGTGCGGCGATGCTCAAGGCCAGCCATTCCCGTTTTTGCCACCGGTCGGAGACCGCTCTTACCGGCGGACCATAGACCGGCCGATATGAGGATATGAGGGGCGTCGGCTCAAACGCCGCAGGAGAAGGATCCGCATTGGCAGCAGCGGCCGCAGATACTGCTGAATTCAATGGTGTTATCGGCTCCGCAACCAACCGTCCGGGGGTAAAGCTCATGGAACTTGAATTTGCGTCAGCAAACGCGACTTCGGTCTTGGCAGCGACTTTTGCGGAAGAAGAAGCACCGGCTTCCATGCTCGGGACCGGAGCAGTGTCATCCGCGACTCTCGAAACGGCCGCCGGCTCGCTAGGTTTTGCTGAAACCGAAAGATTCGACGCGGACAAAACAGGGAATTGGAAGAACAGCACCGCTGCGGCTAGCAACATTTAACCCCCTCTACGCAGGAGCGATCCGGGAAGAGCAGACACGCACCGCGCGAGAAGGAGAATAGTGGCTGGGTCCGCTAGCTCCAATGGGCGCTCAGTTTCGGATTTGCTTACCACGGTTCTAGGACCTTTGTGCCATACGGTCCTGAATCCGTTGGCCAGCAATTTTGAGCGCGGAGTATATAACCGATTCCGGCAGGGAATGTTTCAATGTGACGCAGAGGGGGTAACCGGTTAGACACAATGGATTAGCCCCTCTGGCACTCACGATCATCAAAGCCGGCCACGAAACTATCGCCGAATCTGTTGCTCGGGCTGTGGAATCTCCGTGATGACGAACTTTCCGTCCGGCCCATGCGCGAGCGCCGGCGCATACAAGCCGATCAGTTCGCGCCGCCACCAAAGCCCCTGCCGCTTTTCGGATCGGTCGCTGAACCAGTATTGCCACACCACGGCCCGTATTTGTGCGGGCGGTGCACTCGGAAACGGATTTCCCGCGAATAGCCCAATCACCGAAGTCGAGCCTGTCAGGAGCCTCTCTTCGGCAAAGATCACGAATCGATTCTGTTGCCAGCTATCGAGTGATGCGAACCACAAATTCCAGTCGAACCGCGGCTGGTACGGAGCGTAAATCCCAGGCGCCTCCCGCGGATCCTGAGGCTTATACCGAAAAGGATAGGGTGTCCACGTTTGGCCATCGTTCGAGCCTTGAAACTCGATCTCGTAGCGTCCTCGCGTCATAACCGCAAACAGCCCGTACCGATTCGCAATCCGAAATGGTTCCAATGCCGATACCGGCGATGCGGGGAGCGGAACCTGCGGAATCAGCATCCATACGAGTTCGGCCACGATAACGTAAAAAACCCAGGTCTGGAAAAACCCCTCCACCCACATACCTGAGGTAGAAAATATCCTTCTCACACGGGCCCAGCGATAGTCTGTACCGTCATCGGGTGACGAGGCGCTAACTTGCGCCCTATCGGCGGGGAGTTTTGCATCCTTACGCAGACGGCGCGGGAGCAATCCAGCGAGGTACTCGTCGTCGAGCAGCAGGATTCCGAGCGCCAGAACGAGATAATTTAGAAAGGCATAATTGCTCGTGATGATGATTCCAACCTGCAAGGGCGTGATCAACCAAAACAGCACGATGCGAAATCGCCGCGGCAGCAGTGCCATCCAGACAAGCCCCAGCTCCAGCGCTAACGTGAAAGCAGCCGTTCCCGCGTGAAACCAATGCGGCAGGTGTTGCGCATACCAGCCGATCCAGGTGGGCAGCGGCCCGTTTTGATAGTAGTCGTCCATGGCCGTCAGATTGCGCCACTCGGGATCGCCGCCGGCGATCTTGGCTATTCCGGACTCGAAATAAATCGTGAACCACACCAAAAGCAGCAGAAAAAGGCTCGCCCGCGAGGGCGGATTGCGCTCGCCCCAGCGCGGCCTGAATCCCGGCGGCGCAAAAAACAAGCCGATAAACCCGACGCTCAATAGCATTCCGTCGGATTGATAGGACGAAAATGCCTGTAGCGTGCTGATGAACGACAAATAGGCGACCAGGCAAACGAAAATCACGCCACGCGGCCACAAATTCAAAACGAGTAGAGCCGCAGCGATCAATCCTATCCAGGCGAGCAACAACAGCGAGCGCGAGTCGCTCTTCAGCCAAAGCAGACTGGGGACGTACCAGAATCGCGACACCCCGGCGAACCGCCGAATCCCTTCCAGATATTCCTGTGCAGGAAGCAGCCCGTCTGGACCAATCAGCCCTGGAACTTGTCGCAGCAGAGAGTAGAACGCGGAGAAGAAAATCAGCCCGAGCGCGCGAAGAAAAAGCCAGCGCGCTGCCAGCCGCCGCGGCCCTTGCGCCTGAGCTGAAGCCTGATCCGAAGCGAAAAGCCAATGGACCAACTTTGCGGGCGAGGACGGCATGGCGCCGCCATTATATCCGCGGCGTGAAAGCGCTCACACGATGTGAGTGCCGCGCGGCAGAGCAGTAAGTATGCGGAGTGAAAAGAGGAAACTAGGCTTCTGATTCGCTGACGGCCAGCCAGCGCCGTCGTGGGATATAGCTGAGCATGCTGTGGCGAAGAAAACCAAACCCGCGGTTCAATACGTGAGCGCGAGGCAGGAATTTCAATACGGGGGGTCGGCGAACGGCAAGCTTGCCGATTTCGCTCTGCAACCTCATGTCGTCCGGCATGTAATGCAAGCCTCGCGATAGCGTATCGGCTGCTGCCATCTTCCGCCCCGAAGCCGTATAGACTTCGGCTAAATTCAGATAGAGCTGCGCCTGACGTCGCCCGCGGCATACGGCCGTATGGCAGAGCCGTTCGGCGTCCGCCCACTTGCCTTCGGCGTAAGCCAGACTCAAACCGTAGTAGGAAAGGTAGTAGGGATTTTCGGGATCGCGTTCCGAAGCTTGCCGCAGCAGCGCCATCGCCTTTTCCGCTTCGCCATCTCGCATCATTGCCAGTCCTTCTCGAAATTCCCTGAAAGCGAAGAGGTCAAGCATGGTGCCTCCGGTAGCCGCGACGCATAAAAAACGAACAATGGAAGCCTACAGTCCATAAATTGTGGAAACTACTGGCCAAACGGACAAACTCGGAACAGGTACGCACGTTCAGCTTTCTCTTTGGTACTGTCCCGCCACAATATTTCGACTACTCAGGGGAAAGTTGACGAGATGTAGCAGAAGTGGCTAAGTCAGTGCCGGCGCCAGCCAAAACAAAAAAGGCCGCTCGCATCGCCGAGCGGCCTTTCTATTTTCGGACCTTACTGTCCAGGCTTCGTGGCCGAAATCAATCTGCCGGCGACAGCGCGGTGGCCGTCTGCCTTCGCACTTCGCGCATCCGGAGAGGCCGCACAACTCCAATCATCAAAAACGCAGCCACAATATCCGCGATTGCCGCCACCACGAGCGTGATGAACCAACTCCCCGTCCGCAAAGCAATCAGGCTGCCCAGCGGCACAAAGAGAGCCGCGCAACCCTTGGCCGTATACAGCAGCGCGTAATTTGTGCTCGCGTATTTTCTGCCAAATTGGTCCGACGTAAGCGCTGGAAAAATGCTGTAGATATCGCCCCATACCAAAAACGTCAGCGCCGCCACGATCACAAAGCTCAGCGGATTGCCTCCATATCGTGCCAGCGCCAGGACCGCGAAACCTTCCGCCAGAAACGTCAAAAAGAGTGTCGATTCGCGCCCAATTACATCCGATAACCACCCGAAGACGGGCCTTCCAACGCCATTCATCAAGTTGTTAAGGGAAAGCGCAAACGTAAGCGCTGGAATTGTAAACCCTAACAAAGTGACAGGAATTTTGTCGATTTTGAACCCCGTCGCGATCGGCGCAAGCTGCGCCGTCACCATCAATCCGCTCGCCGCCACCAGCACAAACGCCGCATACATCACCCAAAAAAGACCGCTCTGCAGCGTTTGCATCGGCGTGCTGTCCACTTGCGTTTGCAGCAGGCGCGGGTTCGCTTTCCGTAGTGCCAACCCCTTCGGCGGCTTTTTAAGTGCAAGCGCGGCGACCAGGACCACGCCTCCCTGGATAAGCGCAAACTTGAAAAGGGTGGCCTGATATCCCGACGTGCTCAGTGATCGCATGAGCGGCACGATCGTAAGCGCAGCGCCGGCGCCAAATCCCGCCGCCGTTAGCCCGGCGGCCAATCCGCGCCGTTTTTGGAACCACTTAACCGCATTCCCGATACACGTCCCATACACCAGGCCCGTTCCGATGCCCCCGATTGCCGCGCCCACGTAAAGCGCGCTGAGCGTTGCCGCGCGTGAATAAATAATCCAGCAAAGCGCGATCAGGCATGCCCCCACCATTACCAGCGGACGCGGTCCGAAACGATCGGCCAGGTAAGCCTCGAAAGGTACGAGCCACGTCTCCAGCAAAATGAATAGGGTGAATGCTACCTGAATCGCTGCTTTGCCCCAGTGATAGCGCGCGTCGATCGGATTGACGAAGATCGTCCAGCCGTATTGGAGGTTGGCCACCATGGCCATGCAAACGACTCCAAAGATCAGTTGCACCCATGGATTGGAGCCAAAACCAGGAGAGATTAACGCGCCGCTCGTTTCAGTGGCTCCCGAGTAGGCTGGCTCTGCCGCTGAGAGTTCCGACATACATATTCTCCGGGCCCGAGGGATTGCCATCCTTTGTTTTACCGCCTCCTGGCGCAGAGGCAGTTCCCTATTAAAAATTGGATGGCCGTGGTGACGATAGTGTCGCCTATCATGCCCTCCAGTCAACGATTTTATGGCCGTGGCGAGATCCACCTCTGTCGTTTCGGCAGCGCGCCAACCTCTCGACCGGAAGCTCGGTCCCAGCCCCGGCCCGTTTCGTTCACAAGTTTGTAACAACCCTTCAATATGCTTTGCGCGCCCGGCCTCAGGTCCGTGCCGTGGATTAACCTGAGTTAGCGTGTAAGATAGTTTTTCCCAGCGCGATAACATGGAGGCAAACATTTGAAACGTATCCTCATCATTGAAGATGACCGGGATATCGTGGAATTGGTGCGCTACAACCTGGCGAACGAAGGCTTCGAGGTCACCGCTCTCGCCGATGGTTCAGCCGGGTTAGCTTTATTGCATAAGAGCGCGCCCGATCTCGTGATTCTCGACCTCATGCTGCCCAAGATGCCAGGGCTCGAGGTCTGCAAAGAGATTCGGCGTGATCCAGCGCTCAATCGCCTGCCCATCCTCATGCTCACGGCGAGAGGAGAGGAAGCCGATCGCGTTATTGGACTTGAAATGGGCGCGGATGATTATGTGACTAAGCCTTTCAGTCCCCGCGAACTGGCAGCGAGAGTAAAAGCCTTGCTCCGCCGAACCGAACCCGCCGGCGAAGTCGAGCGCGCCATCGAAGTAGGGCGTCTCTTGATCGACCCATCTTCCTACCGTGTCTCACGAGCGGGCAAAGCGCTTACACTGAGCACGCTTGAATTTCGGCTGATTTACTACCTGGCTGCCCGCCCCAACCGCGTGTTTACGCGCGACCAACTGCTCGACGCTGTTTGGGGCACCGATCGCTTCGTAACGCCCCGCAGCGTTGACGTGTACATTCGGCGCTTGCGCGAAAAAATAGAAACGGATCCGGAAAACCCGGTTCATTTGAAGACGGTGCGCGGCGCAGGTTACTTGTTTGAATCTGCTGCATTCCGGCCGAGCTAGTCTCACCCAGAGTCCAGCAGAGGAGTTACCGCACTTGAATTTTTTCTGGCGATCGAATCTTGCCATCCTCATCCTGGTCTTTATCGTTTTGGCGGGTGGAGATCTGTACTCCTGGCGCGCTGTGCGAAACCAGGCACAGGAAGCCGGATTCGAAGAACTCGCTGCTCTAGCGCGTCTCGCGCATTCCCATCAGCCCGACCTCAACGATTCAGTGACCGTCCATCGCTGGATAGGCGAGCTTGGTAACGCCGGCGCCGAAGCCACTCTCATGGCAGGCGACGGCCGGATATTGGCCGCCTCGGCACCCAACTCCAGCGTGAGCCTCGATACCAAAGCCACTGAGGTCCAGCAGGCCCTCTCAAGCGGCGAAGGCCGATCGATACGGCATAACAGCGCGATCGATCGCGACGTTCTCTACTACGCTGTCACCTATTCGCCGGCTTCGCCCGCTCCTTCTGCGGCCTCCGCTGCGCCGGTTCTCCTTCTGAGCCGTCCCCTGCCCGATTTAGACCGGCAATTCTCGGCCATGCGTCGGCCTGTCTGGACGGCATTCCTCGTCTTGTTCGCTGCTGCGCTCGCCATTGCGCTGCTGGATTTCAATAGCACCTCAAGGCGGATTCGCGGCCTCAAGGAATTCGTCGTCCGCATCGCCGCCGGTGACTTCCAGCCAGTGAACGCAACGCCTGCCGGCGACACTCTCGACGAACTCACCCGCGCACTCAACGAGACCGCAACCACTCTGGACGCCAGCATCGGCGTATTGACCGACGAGCGCAACCGCTCCTCGGCAATCCTGGGCAGCATGATCGAAGGCGTCGCGGTAATCACGGGGGAAGAGCGCATTGTCTTTTCCAACCAAGCATTTTCCCGAATTCTCGGATTGGAGAACGTTCGCGAGATTGAAGGCCGTCCGCTCCTCGAAGTGGCCCGCCAATCCGACCTTTTGGCGGCCATCAAAATGGCCCTGAGTGGTCACGAACAAGTAACCAGCGAGATCGTCGTTGGTACGGTTCGCCCTCGAAGCTTCGCCGTGACGGCCGCCCCGGTGCAGGCCTCCAGCCACAAGGGAGCCGTTCTCGTGCTGCACGAGATTACCGACCTGCGCCGCCTGGAGCGTGTAAGGCAGGACTTCGTGGCCAATGTATCGCACGAATTCCGCACACCCTTGACGGCCATCCAGGGTTTCGCCGAAACGCTCTTGGCAGGCGCGCTCGACGATCCTGCTAATCGCCGGCGCTTCGTGGAGATTATCCGCGAGCATTCCATGCGGCTGGCGCGCTTGACCCAGGATTTGCTGAAGCTCTCCCGCATCGAAGCCGGGCAGTTGAAGCTCGACTTTCGGCCCGTCTCCGTGAGTCAGTTGATCGAATCCTGCGTCGAAACCGCGCAGCTAAAAGCTGTCCCCAGGCAACTTGCTCTGCATGTGATCTTGCCGGAGCAGTTGCCGGCGGCTCGCGGGGACTCCAATACTCTTCAGGAGGTGTTACAAAATCTCTTGGACAACGCCCTGCAATACACGCCCGCGGGCGGAAAAATTGAGGTTTCTGCGTCCTGCTCGAATGGCCACGTCGTGGTCACCGTCGCCGACACGGGTATTGGAATCCCCCAGGTAGAGCAGGAGCGAATTTTCGAGCGCTTCTACCGGGTAGACGCCGCCCGTTCCCGCGAAGCCGGCGGCACGGGCCTCGGCCTCTCCATCGCCCGCCACATCATGGAGGCGCACGGCGGGCGCCTCTGGGTTGAGAGTGCTGTCGGGGAAGGATCGCGCTTTCATTTCAGTATCCCCGTTACTTCTTGAGCCACTTTTCGCAGCATTCATGCTCTTGTTACCGGCCAGTAATGTTCGAAGCCCTAGATTGGCTTAAGCGCGCGTACTGCACCACGGGATCACGCCGCGCGCGTGAGGCGTCAGCCGGAGAAACCAAATGGCCACACCTGTAACGTCAGCGCAGACCTTTAATCTTGAAATTCTCACGAACTACTTGGTTTCCATGGCACGAAGTGTGGAAATGAATGTCGATCGCGCCTTGACAGCCATCCTGCAAATTGGCTCCTCCGACCGTCGGCAATCGCCCAGTGAGATATTCCTGATGGAACCTCGCGTTAACGAGATGGAGATCGTTATCGACGAACATGCAGTCCGCATGCTCCGGTCGGGAGACCTATCCTCGGAAGAAATTCGTCAGGTTGTCGCCACTCTCAAAATCACCAATGATCTTGAACGCATGGGCGACCTGGCCGTAAATCTCGCCGAACGGATCATCTCTCTTTCTGAGATGCCCGCCGTCGCCGCTCCGCCGGAACTCGAGCCCATGGTTGCCGCCGTCCGGGCGATGATCAAAAAGAGCCTGGGCGCCTTGATTTTCAAAAACGTCGTCTTGGCCGGCGAAGTCCTGGAAAGCGACGATCTCGTTGATCGCTACCGCGATGAAATCTTTGAGCGCCTTCTGGAAGGCATGCGTCAGTCTCCCGGCGACGTTGCCCCAAATCTTCAACTCGTGCTTGCGAGCCGCTATCTGGAACGTTTAGCCGATCACGCCACGAACATTGCGGAAGACATAATCTTCTGGGTGCGCGGCCTTGACGTGCGCCACGGTCGCGTCGCCAATTTGAACGCGCAAACTGCCCCATTTACCGAGAATTCATAGTGTCGTGATGCGGTTGTGATTCCTGACTGTTAGCTTCGGCCTCGCAGACAGAAGGCTCTGCCCTAGTCCCGCGGAGCCTAACCCTCAAAACCAAGTACCCCTCTGGGCCAGCGCTCCCCTGGTGCTGGCCCTTTTGTTTTGTTGGACTTCCACATACAAGAATCCCTGTAACACAGAATTAACATGATTGTTACAAACAGGTTACTTCTTGCGAATAGCTTTGCCCCGGTCAATTTGCGCTTGTGCTGGGCGTTCTGCGCAACTGGAGTCTTCCCGTTAAGCTTCCACGGCGACCTGGCGCTCAATTTCAAATGGAGGAATGAATGCGATTATTTTTGGGGTGTATGCTGGCTCTCGCCCTCGCTCTTTCGCCTGCCGCACCGAGAGCAATTGCTGCGGGAACCGATGGCCCCGCAGCCAAAACAGCCACAGATTCGTCCGCGAAAAATACCGATGCCACTGCAAAGCCAGATGCTTCCGCTGAACCCGCAAAGACGACAAGCGTAGAGAGCGAACTCGAGGAACTCCGCGATCTGTTGCTCAATCAGGCTCAGCAGTTGCAAGCGCAAAGCGAACAATTAAAGAAGCAGCAGGAAAAAATGCAGCTACTCGAAGAGCGGCTGCACACGGACAGTCCCGCTCCTGCTAAATTAGCGGCGGCTCCGGGATCGCAGCCGACCTCGGTTTCCGCACTGCCGACGGCGTCCGGCCTGCCCACGTCAACGCCCCCATCCGCGAGCATTCCTGTAGCTTCTGCCGCGCCGGCTTCGCTTCCGCCTCAAACGCCGCAGAAAGCTGAGGCTGCGCCCGCTTCGCCACTGTCCTTCAACATCGGTAATGCCAAATTCACGCCGGGCGGGTTCATGGATTTGACCAACTTCTTCCGCACTAAGGACATGGGTAGCGGCATCGGAAGCTCGTTTAACTCTATCCCGTACAACAATGCCCTTCCCCTCGCAGCCCTGACAGAAGACCACTTCAGCATACAGAACTCGCGTATCGCTTTGAGAGTCGATTCGACGGTAGCGGGCGGAGCGGTTATTGGCTATGTCGAGGCTGACTTCCTGGGCTTCACCAACGATAATCTGAACGTCACCAGCAATTCCAACACCCTGCGCTCACGACTCTATTTTGTCGACTATCGCCGCGGTAAGTGGGAAATTCTCGGCGGGCAAGACTGGAGCATGGTCACACCCAGCCGCACTGGTATAGCTGTTATGCCTGCGGATGTCTTCAATACGCAGGACATGGACACAAATTATAATGTGGGCTTAACTTGGGAGCGAACGGCCCAGTTTCGTTTCATCCTACACCCCAGCGATAAGCTGGCTTTGGGTTTCGGAATCGAAAATCCCCAGCAATATACCGGCAATGCTGTAACTTTTCCGACCACTCCCTACGCCTTCAATGCTACGCAGGTCAACATCGGCACGAGCCTGAATAGTACGGCTCTAGGCGCTGCCAGCGGCCAAGTGGCTGCGGCGACGAACTCTCTCGCGACTCCTGATGTCGCTCCTGACCTAATCGCGAAAATAGCGTTTGATCCGAATCCTAAAGGCCACGCTATCCACCTCGAAGCTTATGGTCTCTTCCGCACGTTCAGGATCAACAGCTTTAATGGAACGACTAATCTTGGAAACACCACCATTCACGGCGCCGCCGGCTCTTTTAACAGCAATTTCGAGATCTTCAAAAATTTCAAGATCTTCGAAACGGCCTTCTATAGCGCCGGTGGCGGTCGCGAGATCGGCAACACCAACGTCCCAGACTTCATCGTAACGCCGGCAGCCAACGCAACCAGTTCTCTTGGTCTTTCGCCCGTCCATTCTGACGCCGGAATCTTGGGCCTTGAATACCAAACCACCCCCAAGTTCATGGTCTACGGCTATTACGGCTACGTCTACATTGGACGGAACTTCTCTCTTACAGGATGCGGTGCCGGCGGAAAGTCGTTCTGCGGCTATGGCTTCCCCGGTTCGCCTAACAGCAACGACCGGAGCGTTCAGGAACCCACGATAGGCTTCATCCCGACTTTCTGGAGAAATCCGAATTACGGAGCGCTCTCGCTCATTACTCAATTCTCTTATCTCAGCCGCGCGCCCTGGGTTGTCGCAGCCGGCGCCCCCAAGAATGCGCACTTGGGTATGGCATACATCGACCTCCGCTACACCTTGCCCTAGAAGCGGGAGTTCGCGGAACTACAAAATGAAACAGCTTACAGAAGTTTAGGGTAATGCCGAGGCGGTCCCTGTCATTCCGTCACGCAGAATTCATGCGAGATTGAACGAACATTGACCGCTTTCGGCTATTGTCTATCGGTACACACAAAAGAGCGGCAAATTAACAATTCTGCAATAGAGCAGTAACAGTCCCGTAACACAGAGTGAGCGACAACACTCTAGAAAGGATAACCTATATGAATATGCGTAAGCTACTCGCCTTCGCTCTACTGGCGATGCTGTCATCGGCCCCGGCTTGGGCCCAAAATATCAATGCGGCGGGCGCTACTTTTCCCTATCCCATTTATTCTAAATGGTTTGACGAGTACCATAAGTTGCATCCGAATGTTCAGATCAATTACCAGTCCATCGGATCGGGTGGCGGAATCCGCCAGCTCCTCGATAAAACCGTCGATTTCGGCGCCTCCGACGGCCCCATGACGGACGAGCAACTCCAACAGGCTGGCTTCAAGGTCCTCCACTTCCCTACTGTGCTTGGAGCCGCCGTCCCCAGCTACAATATTCCGGGCGTCACTGGAGAACTGAAGTTCACTCCCGAGGCGATCGCCGGAATTTTCCTCGGCAAAGTAACCAAGTGGAATGATCCCGCCATAGCCGGTGCCAATCCCGGCGTCAAGCTTCCGGCCGACGACATTGTTGTCATCCATCGCTCAGACGGCAGCGGCACAACTTACATCTGGACCGATTATCTTTCGAAGGTAAGCAGCGAATGGCAAAGCAAGGTCGGCAAGAATACTTCCGTCAATTGGCCCGTCGGTCTCGGTGGTAAGGGCAATGAGGGAGTCGCAGGCCTTCTCAAACAAACGCCTGACTCCATCGGCTACGTCGAGCTGATTTATGCCATTCAGAATAGTCTTCCTTACGGTACCGTGAAAAACTCTTCCGGGGAATTCATCAAGGCAAGTTTGGCCGGTGTGTCTGCCGCAGCGGCAGGTGCGGCCAAGTCCATGCCGGAGGATTTCCGCGTCTCCATCACGAACCCTCCCGGGAAGGAAGCCTATCCGATCTCCAGCTTCACTTGGCTGCTGATTCCGGCACAAATCCAGGATCCCGCCAAGAAGACTGCGATCAAGGATTTCCTGACATGGATGCTGACCTCCGGTCAGCAATTCTGCGAACCCTTGGCTTATGCCAAACTACCGAAAGAAGTCGTGGCGAAGGAGCAAAAGGCTATCGCCCTGATTCAATAGCGTCAGCCTCATGAAATGGCAACTGCGCCCAGCACAGCCGCCGCCGCGGGTCTCCCTTGGGGCCCGCGCGCGCTCATCCGCCGAGCGCGCAGCGCCGACGAAATTGCCCGCCTGGTCACTCTCTTCTTTGCGCTCGTCGTAGTTTTGATTGCAGTGTTGCTGGTCTACCAGCTTTGGACAAACTCCGCTCAGGCCAGGCATAGCTTTGGACTGAGCTTTTTCTGGAACACTACCTGGGATCCCGTGGCGGGTCAGTTTGGTGCCCTGACTTTCGTCTACGGGACGCTGGTTACGTCGGCCCTTGGCCTGCTGATCGCCGTTCCCATCGGCCTCGGTGCGGCTATTTTCCTTGCGGAACTGGCGCCTCGGCGCCTCTCGGATAATCTCACCTTCTTGATCGATCTGCTCGCCGCGGTTCCCAGCGTCATCTATGGTCTGCTCGGGGTCTTCATTCTCGTGCCGCTCATGCGCACGGAAATTCAACCTGCTCTGAAGCGCATTCTGGGATTTACCCCTCTGTTTCAAGGCCCAGCGTACGGTATTGGATTGTTGACGGCGGGTCTGGTGCTCGCCGTCATGATCGTTCCCTTCATCATTTCTGTCTCCCGTGAAGTCTTGTTGGCCGTTCCCGGCGACCAGCGCGAAGCCGCATTGGCGCTGGGCGCCACGCGTTGGGAAGCCACCTGGAGGGCCGTCGTTCCTTACGCGCGCACCGGCATTATGGGATCGATCTTTCTCGCGCTCGCCCGTGCTCTCGGCGAAACGATGGCTGTGACTATGGTCATCGGCAATAATCCCAGAATCTCGGCCTCGCTCTTCTCTCCCGGCTATTCTATTGCTGCTGTCCTGGCCAATGAATTCAGCGAGGCCACCGGCAATCTCTATCTCAGTGCGCTCGTCGAACTGGGCTTGGTGCTCTTTCTGCTTACCTTCGTGCTCAATGGCTTGGCTCGCTTGCTGATAGTCTTGACCACCGGGCGCGGCACAGCGGAGCGCACATGAGCCTGCTTTGGCGCAAGTCGGTAAATATCGTCATGCTCAGCCTGACCGGCCTTTGTGCGCTCGTGGCCGTCTCGGTCCTTTTCTTTATTCTCGGATATCTCGTGTACCACGGCGGCAGAGACGTGAATTGGGACTTCTTCACCAAGCTGCCCAAGCCCGTCGGAGAAACGGGCGGCGGCATGGCCAACGCCATCGTTGGATCCGGCAAGCTCCTGTTCCTCGCGGCGCTCTTCGGCATTCCTGTCGGATTGCTGGGTGGCGTGTACTTGGCCGAGTTCGGCGGCCATGCCGTCCCTTTTGTCGTCCGATACACGGCCGATTTGCTGAATGGGGTGCCTTCGATCGTTATCGGGATCTTTGCGTACGCGTTGGTCGTCATGCCGGTTCACCACTTTTCCACCTTGGCCGGCGGTTTTGCCCTTGGCGTGATGATGATTCCCATCGTACTTCGCAGCACCGAGGAATTCCTGCACGCCGTTCCGCGTTCCATGCGCGAAGGAGCTATGGCCCTCGGTGCAAGCAAATGGCGGACCATCTCCAGCGTCGTTCTGCCGGCCGCTTCGCGCGGCATAATGACCGCCGCTTTGTTAGCACTCGCCCGAGTTGCCGGCGAGACCGCGCCGTTGCTATTCACCGCCTTCGGCAACCGCTTTTGGAGCCCGGGCTGGAACCAACCGATCGCTTCCTTGCCTGTTATGATTTATACCTACGCCGTCGGACCTTACGAGGACTGGCACCAGCAGGCGTGGGCCGCAGGCCTTGTTTTGCTTGGGCTGGTGCTAGTAACTAATATTGTTGTCAGGACGCTGCTCTCGCGCGGAGCGTCCCCGCAAAGGTCGTAGATATGGCCCAGACTTCAGCCAAACATGCTTACAATAGACCGGAATCCTCGGAAAATTCGGTGGTGGGATCCATGGAGACTGTTCTCAAACCGCCTACGCCTAGTGGTTCGCAGACGGTTCTCGAGTCGCCGCTGCGGATGCAGATCCGCAATGTCGACTTCTACTATGGCAAGCTCCACGCCCTGCATTCCATCAGCCTGCAAGTCACTGCCAATCGCGTGACTGCTCTCATCGGTCCTTCGGGCTGCGGAAAATCTACGCTGATTCGCACTTTCAACCGCATGCACGAAACCGTGCGCGGCACCCGCATCGTCGGTGAAATTCTGCTCGACGGCGAAGACATATTTGCGCAAGACGTCACCAGCCTCCGCCGCCGCATCGGCATGGTCTTTCAGCGGCCCAACCCCTTTCCCAAATCCATTTTTGAAAATGTCGCCTACGGCTTGCGCATCAATGGACTCCCTGCCGCTAGCCATGGCCATCTCTCCGATGCCGTGGAACACAGCTTGCGCCGCGCCGCCCTTTGGGATGAGGTCAAGGATCAGTTGCACAAATCCGCCTACGCGCTCTCCGGCGGGCAACAGCAACGCCTGTGCATCGCGCGCGCGCTGGCCGTGGATCCCGAAGTGCTTCTCCTTGACGAACCGTGCTCGGCCCTCGATCCCGTCAATACCGCCAAGATCGAAGAACTGCTGTTCCATCTGAAGCAGAATTGCACTCTGGTCATCGTCACCCACAACATGCAGCAGGCCGCGCGTGTCAGCGACACTACCGCCTTCCTGCTCAATGGCGAATTGATCGAGTTCAGACCGACGCCACAGCTATTCACCACTCCTTCGGACCCACGCACCGAGGCGTACATTACCGGCCGCTTCGGATGAGGAGACTTGGCCGGCTTGTCACGGTGGACATCTAAGAGGCGGAGACCATGGAACGACATTTTGAGATCGAGCTGAATGGGCTAAAGGAAAGGCTCTTGTGGATGGGCAGCCTTGCCGAGCGCGCGGTCCATCAGGCGATCCATTCCGTGCTGGATGTGGATGCCTCTTTGGCCGAAGCCGTTCTGGAAGAGGAGCCGGCCATCAATGAGCTCCAGATGGAAATTGATGACCGGGTCATGCAGTTGCTTGCGCTCCACCAATTGATGGCTGCCGATCTGCGCTTCGTTCTTTCTATCTCGCGTATAAATAACGACCTGGAACGCATCGGCGATCAGGCCGTAAATATCGCCCAATCTTCACAGCGCATCCTGCGTCATCCTCGGGTGAAGCCATACGTCGATCTGCCCCGCATGAGCGAACTTGCCGAAGGAATGGTTCGCGACAGCTTGAACGCCGTTGTCCGCCGCGATCTCACCCTGGCACGTTCCGTGCTCGTCCGTGACGATCAGGTGGATAACCTCCGCGATCAAATTTTCCGCGAATTGTTGAGCTACATGATGGGCGATTCGGCCGTCGTCTTTCAGGCCTTCGAGCTGATTCTGGTCGCCAAAAACCTCGAACGCGTCGCCGATCACGCCACCAACATCGCCGAAGACGTCATCTACATGGTCGAAGGCCATGACGTCCGCCACGCCGCCGCCGACCGCCGCTGATCTCCGAATCGCTTCCGCCTACGATGCCAACGTCTCGTGAACGGCCAAGGCTCTTAATCGCTTAAAATTACGGGCGAGACGATATCGCCCGTAATCTTCAGGGTTCCAGTCATCGAACCAATCCAGGATCTCTCCTCCTCAGCAGGTGCGGGAATAACGTCGACTAGCGGTTTGCCGTGTCGCGTCACTCGTAATGCCGTCCCCGTCTTACTTACTTCCTCCAACCAAGACACACAGTTCGTCCTAAACTCGAAAATCTCGATTTCCCGCATGATCTCCTCCCTTGGTGCTGTTCACTTTGGCCCTAAATTCAGGCTTGCCCCCGAGATTTGCGCCATCTCGCTGCCCACGATTCTATTCCGCAATGCCCCAACTTGGTGTACATTGACGAACTGCTCTGAGGGCTTAAACTGAGGCAGGGAACATGAATCCAGTCGAACCAGTGGCGCAATCGACCGTCCGAGAGGCCAACCGAATGACCCGGGACTCGCTCACCATTACCGATAACCGTAACGGTAAAACCTATGAAGTGCCCATCACCGACGATACGATCCGGGCTCTCGATCTCCGCCAGATCAAGGTCAACCAGAGCGATTTCGGGATGATGAGTTACGATCCCGCCTTCAACAATACCGCCCTCTGCAAGAGCAAAGTTACCTTTATTGATGGCGATGCCGGCATCCTGCGCTATCGCGGATACCCGATCGAGGAGTTGGCCGAGCGCAGCACCTATCTGGAAACCGCTTACCTGATTCTTTTTGGCGAGCTCCCTACCCGCGCGCAGATAGAGGATTGGACCTATCACGTCACGCATCACACTTTCATTCACGAGAGCATCAAGAAATTTCTCGACGGTTTTCATTACGATGCCCACCCGATGGGTATGCTGATCTCCACGATTGCCGCGCTCTCCACTTTTTACCCTGACGCGCGCCATATCTTCGATGCCGAATCCCGCCGCAAACAGACCTATCGCTTGATTGGCAAAATGCCCACGCTCGCCGCATTCGCCTATCGTCACAGCCTCGGAATGCCCTACGCTTATCCTGACAACGAGCTGAGCTATCCCGGCAATTTCCTCAACATGCTCTTCAAGACCACGGAATTGAAATACAGGCCCAATCCCACGCTCGAGCACGCTCTGGACATTCTCTTTATTCTGCACGCCGATCACGAACAGAATTGCTCCGCCAACGCCATGCGCTGTGTCGGCAGCTCGCACGTGGACCCGTACTCCGCCACGGCGGCCGCCACTGCCGCTCTCTATGGCCCTTTGCACGGCGGAGCCAATGAAGAAGTTCTGCGCATGCTCATGGATATCGGCTCTATCGCCAACGTGCCTGCATACGTAAAGCGCGTCAAATCCGGCGAAAAGCGCCTGATGGGTTTCGGTCACCGAATTTACAAGAACTACGATCCGCGTGCCCGCATCATCAAGCGCATCGCTGATGAAGTCTTCGATATCATGGGCCGCAACCCGCTGCTGGATATCGCGCTCGAAGTCGAGCGTATTGCTCTCCAGGACGAATACTTCGTCAGCCGCAAGCTCTATCCCAATGTCGATTTCTATACCGGCTTGATCTATCAATCCATGGGCTTCCCGGTCACTATGTTCCCGGTGCTCTTCGCGATTCCGCGAACGAGCGGATGGATCGCTCAATGGGAAGAGATGCTGCTCGATCCCGAACAGAAAATCGCCCGTCCCCGCCAGATTTATAAGGGATACGATAAGCGTTCCTACATCCCCATGGACCAGCGCTCTTAGTTCTCTTCTACAGAAGCCCTCGATCTTAGCCTGCGCTCGTTCCCATTGTGGAACATATTGTGGAAAAGCCCAGGGAATCCGATGAGAAAAACCCGTTAGACATGCACAACATCGCGCGCTGTCACCCTTGACCCGTTATACGCAAAAGATACAATCGCTTAGTTCTTCTAGTTCACTTGGCCTGCAGGAACACCCTTCATTCCGCGTGCCAGAAAAAGCCCTTTCGGGCTGCACTTGCAATGAAAAAGCGGATGACAAACTCAATCGAGGGGTGCCATGCCCAGCCAGCAGATCCAAATACTTTTGGTCGAAGGGAATCCCGTTGAAGCGCGCCGTCTGGCACAAATGCTCCGTGCGGGAGGCGCGACCAACTTTCGCTTGCGGCGCGCCAAAAAACTCCACCAAGCCAAGCGCCATCTGGAAAATGGCCGGGCCGACGTAGCGCTCGTCGATCTATCGCTCCCGGACGCTCAGGGGTTGGACGTCTTGGTCGAAGCTCAGCAGACCGCGCCAAACGTGCCATTTATCGCGCTCAGCGCATCAGCCGACGATTCTCTCGCCGCCCAGGCCCTGCAGCTTGGCGCTCAGGATTTTCTGGTGAAGTCCGAGATCAACCCCGGCCAGCTCGCGCGAGCCCTGTCGTTTGCCATCGCCCGCCAGCAAGCGCAATTGCACCTCCGCAGTCTTTCGCTCATGGACGAACTGACCGGCCTGCATAACCGCCGCGGCTTTGTCAGCCTCGCGGAACAGCACCTGAAACTAAGTTCGCGCCAACGCGTGCGCTCCACCCTGATTTTCATGGACGTGGATAATCTCAAATACATCAACGACAACTTCGGCCATCGCGAAGGCGATTTCGCTCTGCAGCAAATTGCTGGTCTGCTGCGAGAGTGCTTTCGTCAATCCGACATCATCGGGCGGCTTGGCGGCGATGAATTCTGTGTTCTGCTTTCCCACGCGAGCGAAATGGCTGAATTCCTCGTTCGCGAACGCCTCGCTCACCTGATTGGGACAAACAATCAGAATTCCCGGCGCGTTTATTCGCTCTCCGTCAGCTTGGGCATCGTGAACGTGGCGGGCCATCGTGAACTGGCGCAGCAGATCAGCCGCGCCGACGCCCTGATGTACGAACATAAGCGCGCCAAGCAGATCTCCGGCGCGTCTCTCTCCCGCCTCGGCGAATTGGTTTAGGAATTCTTTTCTGCCGGAGTGCGAGCTCGAGCCGCTGCGGCAGCTTTATGTTGAGCGAAGCGCCGCAACAGACGCGCACGGCGCCGTCGCAAATTTCGAGGCTTCGAGTTCTCCGGAAACGGCGTGGCATCGCCCATTAAGCCCTCCCAGAGAATGCGATTGAAGCGCGGCGTATCGATGCGATCTTCCGCGGAGAAATCCATCCCCTCTGTCTTGGCCGCCCAGTAAGCCGCATCGTGTCGGGGCTGCGGATTCACATCATTGTTCTCAGGGCTCAATGTTGCTGCAGTTGCCGTGGGCAAAGGCAATTGCGTCGTTTTCAGCACCGCCGGTACGACAGCTCGATAATCCCAAACTTCCGCCGCCCGGTCGAAAACCGCCGTCATTGGCTCAACCGAGCTGTCATTCAGTCCGAGAGGCTCGATGCCGAGAATATCTTCAATGGTCCTCAGCACGTGCACCGTCGTATAACGCTCGGAAACCAGCGCGTTCTGGCGCACATAGGGCCCCATGACAAACGCCAGGCTGCGATGTGCATCCACGTGATCGGGGCCGTCCTGCGCGTCATCTTCCACCACGAAAACCAGCGTGTCACTCTTGTAAGGGCTGTGCGCGATCTTTTCCATCACCATCCCGAGCGCATAATCGTTGGCTGCCATCTGCGTCTCGACCGTGTTTACACCGTCGATCGCGCGCGCGAAATCGCCAAAATGATCGCCTCCCAGCCGCACCAGTTCGAGTGCAGGCAGGTTGCCGTTGCGAACGTAATCGTCGAATTCGTGCTCCCATTCTTTGAACCGCCAATAATCGGGAAGGCGCTCGTCAAAGCCGCGGTAAAACGGATCTGTATAAGGCGCAAGGTCCGCGTTCGTCGCAAAGGCTACGGTTGTTCCCTCGGCCCGCGGGTCGCGAACGGGCAGCATCTGCCCGGGAATACCGTCGGGCAAACGGTAACGCAACAGATCGATGAAGAATCCATAATTGCGCAGCGTCAACTTGGCCCGGAGCGCGCCGTCCCACAGGTATCCGGCGCCCGCGGCATTGTCATCGTCGTCAGCCGCATCGGGCGCGCTCAGGTTTGCGGCGCCCGGCAGAAGATCTTCGTCCCCCGGCGTAAGCGGATTGGCCCGCAACCGTTCCGCTCGCGACGCGATGCCTGAATTAATGTTCCGCTCTCCGCCCTCGTATGTGTAATCAAGGCCGTGGCCCGCATAATTCACTGGAACCGTCTTCTCCACCGAATCGGTTGCTCGCGCTGCGGTACTCCAATTCCAGCCGTCGCCGCTCACTTCCCCGCTCGTATAAAAGTTGTCCATCGTCACGAACTTGCGCGCCAGCCCATGATGATTCGGCGACAAGCGCTCGGGAAACAAGGTCAGCGCAGGATCGCCGTTTCCCTTCTCGAGATCGCCCAGCACCTGATCATAACTACGGTTTTCCTTGATGATGTAAACGACATGGTGAATCTTGCCGCGCAGGAATTGCATCATCGCCTGATCCTTGGCCCCTACAGCGCGGAAGTGATCGTTTTGCGCCACCTGCTCCGTCAAGGCGCTGAGTTCCTTATCTCGCGGCACAGGCAGCGTAAGAAAACCGGCTCGGTTGCGCTGAAAAATGAACGCATTCTTCTCGTGGCATGCCGCAGGCGACGGCGTGTACCCGCACCCGGTCGGATTCGGTCCTTCGGGCCCTTTGCCATTCACGATATAAAGCCGCGTCCCATCTCGGCTCACGCTTACGGAATTCGGATACCAGCCGGTCGGAACAAGACCGGCCACTCGCCCCATATCTCCATCCAGTTTCACCACCGCTACCACATTCGTTCCGCCCTCGGTGACGTAGACCGTGCGCTCGTCCGGAGAAAGCGCCAGGCCATTCGGATTGCTTCCCTTGAACCCGCGCGGATTCACGAACACATCCTTGGGCGCGGTAACCGCGAACTGCGAAATCAGCCGGTCGCTCTCCGTGTCCACAATGGCCACGGAGTCGCTGTTATCGCATGCCACATAGAGCCGCGAGCCAGCATGGTTCAAAATCATCTTGTTAGGATTCCCGCGAACGGCAATTCGAGTCGCCACCCGCGGCGCGGCGTCGCTCCCGCCCTGCGTCAGCGCCACGACCACGATTTCGCGGTCTCGAAGGCTGGAGACATACGCCTTCTCATTGCCTTTGATGACCACCCAGAAGGGATACTCGCCGCCAGCTACGCCCTTTTTCGATGGATCGCTCTTTCCCGGTCTCAGGTCGAGTTCGGCACTCTTGGCATGTGAAGCGATATCCACCACGCTAATCGAATCGTTTTCGTAATTCGCGGCAATCAACTGTGTCCCCGCCGCGTTTACGGCAACGCCCGCAACTTCGGGCCGAACTCCCAGCCCGAGCCCCGCGCCATGCCCCAGGCGCACCGGCGCACCGGCTTCGTGCCACACAGTGCCGAGTCGGACAAACGCGTGTACCGTGTCCTGCTCGCCGCCTGAAACGTAGAATTCGTTCCCATTCGGATTCCACGCCAGCCCGTTGAAAGCGGTCGGCACTTGCACAACCTGTATCTTCTTCGGCGCCTGAGCCGTGATGTCGTAAACAAAGACGTACTCATTCGAATCTTGCGGAAGCAGATTCCCGCTCGCGTCGTACCGAATGTTGTATCCGCTCGTCAGAATCAGCAGCGTATTTCCGTCCGGGCTGACGGCGGTGGCGACCGCCTGACCGGCGGTGAACTCAGGCGCGCCGGGCAGATTTGGGTTGAGGGTGGAAAAATGAGCGCCCGGAGCCGCGGTTGGAGTGATGTGCATGCCCGTCGGCAAATCGGCAGGCTTGGCGGTGCTCACATCGTCGTCAGGCAGGCCGCCTGCTTCGATGTGAAACAGCGTGCCGCCTCCGGCCACAAAGACAGAGCAAGCGAAAGCAAGAAAAATGTGCCGCCGCCAGCTTCGCGCATGTCCTGATCCCATGCCCGCCCCCCTCAGAACGCCTCAAAACGCTCTCAGAACACCCTTAAAACATTACGCGGGAAGACTCCCGATATTACCAAAGCAACGGCTTCGGCATGTGAATCCTTCGTGACACAAAGCTCTGAACTTCAAGTCTTCCCACGCACACCCAGGCACCCACAAAAGTACCTCAAGCGCCATACAATCATATAGTTACGCGTTAACCAGTCAGTCTACCCCATCGACAACTCACCCCAAATTGTGATAGCATCAATTCGCGTTTGTTGCTCTTGACGTTCCTTTTGACTCGTCCAGAGGGCTGCAGGAACAAACTTGCAGCCCATTTTTGTGCGGGTTAGAGGCGCCAACCGCTTTTCGATTGGAAAAAGGCGAGAGTCGGCAAACAATTCATTTAAGAAAGAGAAGGACGAAAGAAGTGAAGGAACAAGGAACTGTGAAGTGGTTCAACGCCAGCAAGGGCTATGGTTTTATCCAGCGTCAAACCGGTGAGGATGTATTCGTACATTACTCAGCAATTCAGGCGGATGGATACCGTAGTTTGAATGAGGGCCAAGCTGTGGAGTTTGAAGTCCGCAAGGGCCCGAAAGGTTTGCAGGCGGAGAATGTCGTAGGCCTCTAACCCTTAGGGGGCTCGTTTGGGGACGGGCCCCTAATTTCCGCGCGTGTTGCCCGAAGTCCGCGGGAAACAAGTCCTGGAAGAGGTAAACCGCTCAAGGAGGCAACGTGCAGGTTCTTTCCACTGGACAGCAAATTAAACACCAGCAATATGGTCTCGGAATTGTCGCCGAATCTGATCCCGAACGTACCGCCGTCGAGTTCCACGATCACGGTCGTAAGCTCTTCGTAACGAGCATGATGTCGGCTGAGCTTATCGGCGAAGCGCCCGTCAATCCCGTGCGCGCCAAGCGCCGCAGCCGCAAAACCGCTCGCCGCGCCTGACAATCCGGCCAGGCTTGGTTTGTAGCTCAGGTCGTCCCGCCGCTTTCTGTCGGGTGACCTGCGGTTTCCCATCTTCGCTGCGTAAACTCACGCGCTCTGCGCCGCAGGTTTGGACCGCAACAACGCCTGCACCTTCTGCGGCGTCATCGGTACCTCTCGCACGCGCACGCCGATCGCATCATAAACTGCATTGGCGATAGCTGCAGGCACTGGCACTGTTGAAGGTTCGCCGCCGCCCAGTGCGGGCATCTCTTTGCGATTGATCAGCACGATCTGCACGTCGGGCACCCGCCGATACGTGAGGATCGGATAACTGACCCAATCGAGGTTCTTCACGCCATTCGCATCGAAGCGAACTTCCTCCAGCAGCGTTCGGCTCACTCCCTGAATGACATTGCCCTCGATTTGGTTTCTCAGGCCGTCCGGGTTCACGATCAAGCCGCAGTCGTGCGCCAGCGTGACGCGCTTAACGGTAATCTCTCCGTTGGATTTATCCACCTCAACTTCGGCCACGGCCGCCGTAACAGTGCCGTCCCGGCCGGAGATCGAAACTCCCCTGCCCATCGCCTTCGCGCCCGAACTTGGCGTCGAATGCGGCACATGCTCTTTCCACTGTGCGGCCTGCGTCGCCGCTACCAACACCTCTGTCACTCGCTTGTTATTTTTCAGATAGCGCAGCCGGAATTGCACCGGATCGACGTGCAGGTCCGCGGCAATCTCGTCGAGCAAGGATTCACTCGCAAACGTGCGCGCCAAATCTCCCGGCGCGCGCAGGTTGCTTGTGCGCAAGGGCGTCGGCGGATCCTGCGACCAAGGAATAAGCGCCGCGACGACTCGCTGATTCTCGAATTCGTACGCCTCCCCGCCGCCCGCGTTTCCATTGCCCTGCCCTGGATTCACGCTTTTCATACCGATTTGCCGGCCCGCGAGTAGCGGATTCACAGCCGACTCGGTCCACGGGAAGCCGCGTTCCATATAATCCCAGGCTACGAGATTACCCTGCGCATCCGTTCCGGCCCGCACGCTGATAAATTGTGCCGGCCCTTTCGGCTCCCAACCATGCTCGTCGGCGCGCGTCCACTGCACGCGAACCGGCTTGCCCACCGCGCGCGAAAGAAGCACGGCATCGTGTGGCGCGTCGTCCGGGCTCAGCCGCCCGTAACATCCTGACTCCTCCCGAAAGATCACGCGGATGTTCTTTTCCGGGATGTGCAGCAGGTCGGACAGCGCTTTCCTGGTGCGGAAAGGCCCTTGCGTCCCCGACCACACCGTCACGGAATCCCCGCGCACATCCGCCACCGCGCACGATGGTGCGAGCATGCCATGCAACTGGAACGGCCACCGGTAGGTCGCCTCGTATTTCTTGGTCGCCTGCACGAACGCCGCGTCCGGATTGCCCTTATTGACCGTCACCTGATCGTTATAGCTCTTCGTATTCTTCAAATATGCGTAGAGCTCATCTGGATTGGCCGGCAGGCTTGTGCTCGGCGTTGACCATGTTACTTTCAGCGCCCGTGCCGCCTGAATCGCCGCCCATTCCGTTTGCGCGACCACCCCGACGAAACTTCCGTCCTGTACGACCTTCACCACGCCGGGAATCTGCTTGATCGAACTTTCATCCACATTCGTCGGCTTCGAACTCACCACCGGAGGACGCACTACGCGTCCGTGCAGCATCCCCGGAACGCGCACGTCCTGCGCGTACGTGAATTCGCCAGTGAACTTTCCCGGCAGGTCGGTGCGCCGCACCGACTCCCCCACGATCTTGTAATCGTTTACGTTCTTCACCTGGACATCGGGAGAGATCTTCAGATCCCAGCCGGTTCCGCTGGTCTGCATCTTCACGTTGAATCGCTTATCGCCAACCAGTTCGGCGTACGAAAGTTTTCGCGCCGCATCGCCGTTCACGCTCACCACTCCATCAACCACGGTGAGCTGATTTGCGGGAACGTTAAGCCCCTCCGACGCCATCCGCACAAGCTCGCGCCGCCCTACCGCCGCAGCCTGCCGCAGTTGCGGTCCCGCGCGCTCGATGGTTCTGCTCGCCGCGGTAACGGCTTGGTCCACGGTCTTCGACGTGTCCCCGGCCTCCATGTGAATCCGGCTAAACGGCACGTCCAGCTCTTCTGCCACGATCTGCGCCAGCGCCGTTTCCGTACCCGTGCCCAGCTCCACCTTGCTGGTGAAGACGGTCACGGTTCCGTCTTGCGCGACCGCTAGCCAGGAGTCGAGGGACGCCGCCTCCGGCTCTCCGCCGCCGGCCGCCGCTTGCGCCAAAGCTCGCGCCGCTGGGCCAAACAGACTGAAGCTCACCACCAGCGCGCCGGTTCCTTTTAGAAGCTCTCTGCGGGAGATTGTGCTCGTTTCCATTTGCGCTCTCCTTTACTCAGCTTTTCCGGGCATTAGGCGACTCTTACCGATAGGCTAGCCGTTAGATAGGACACCTGCGACGCGCTCGCCCGCCGCGCGCTTCACCGCGCGGATTACCCGCAGATGGCTGCCGCACCGGCACAGATTGCCTTCCAGCGCCCGCTTGATCTCCTCGTCGTTCGGATGCGGATTCTTGTCCAGCAGAACTTTGGCCGTCATGATCATGCCGTTCATGCAATAGCCGCACTGCGCTGCCTGCTCTTCAATGAATGCCGCTTGCAGTGCGTGAGGATGAGCGACCGAGCCCAGACCCTCGAGCGTAGTGATCTGCTTATTCTTGGCCGAACTCACCGGATAGCTGCACGAACGCACCGTGTTGCCGTCGATGATCACCGTGCAGGCCCCGCACTGCGAAAGTCCGCAGCCAAATCTCGGCCCGTGCAGTTCGAGATCGTCCCGCAGAACATAAAGAAGCGGAGTGGTGGGATCGACATCGACCATCCGTGATTTGCCGTTCACATTCAGGGTGATTTGCGCCATGGTGAACTCCGTTTCACAGGTCCTTCCGTCGAAGAACCTTCATTCTCGAGCCGTGCGCTCGAGCCTTTTTCGAAGATGTGCCCTTGGGACCAGCCTTGCGATGCCCCTACTATACACCCGTCCTGTCACTCGAGAGTTCTTGTGTACCTTATGTGCATGGCTTTATAGGTGGCAGCATTCCCGCCGCCTGCGGGAAACAAAACGGGAGCTAGATTCGTCCGCGCGGCCTACTTCGCGAGCGGATCCGGCCGCAACTGGAAGTGCGCCGCGAGCGGCTTCGTCCCTTTGCCGCCCTCGATGAGCCAGGGCACGCGATCGCCATTCGCCGCCCACAGTCCGCGCCCCTTCCAGCCGGCCTTCGGATCGTCGATACGCCCATCGAATCCTTTGGCGTAGAAGCCCAGCGGATAAGGCACGCGCAACACCACCATGCGGCCATTCGCGTAAGCGATCAGCCCGTCATTCAGGTTGCCGGTGGACATCGGCACATCGTTGCCCAATCCCAAAATGTTGTGCTGATCCACCCATGTGTAGTAACTCGATTCCGCGCTGTTATCTCCCAGGCCCTCGAATCCTGGACCCGGATATTTGTAGAACGACCAGCCTTCCGGACAGTGATCGCCCGTCGCCTTGGGCCCGTTGAGCGGACCTTTGCACTTGCTGCGATCAAAGCTGCCAAGGTGACCGCTGGCAAGCGACACCCACACCACGCCCTTCGAGTCGATATCACCGCCGCGCACGCCAAAACCGGGCAGCGGCACGTTGTAAACCTCTGCGAGCGCGGTTTCGGGCGGATGCGAACCCGGCGCAATCCTTACCACCGCGCCAGGATTTCCGCGGCTCGCGCCCCACACCGACCCGTCCGTCGGGCTGGGCATCACCGCGTAGAAGCTGGCCACGATGCGCTTGTCTTTTGTGGGATCGACCGGCTGATTGGGCTCGACGTAGTCATCTCGCTTGCCATTCCCGTTGGTGTCCAGGATCATCGCGGTCCAGCCCTGCGACTTGGCAGCGTCGTGCGTGGCGTCCCACATTTTCGTGTTCAGCCAGCCTACGACGGGACCGCCCCCGCTCGCCCACAGCGTGTCGTTCGCGTCAAACCCGAACTGTACGTGGTGCGTGCCAAAGCACGTATCGATGAACTGGTAGTCTCCCGTCTTCGGGTTATATACGGCGATCTCTCGCATGTTCTTGTCTAGCGGAAACAGCTTCGCCGAAGGAATATCCGAACCCGCCTTGCAAAAATCGGGATTGTTCGGCCCGCGCACTGCCGCCGCCAGCCAAAGTCTGCCGTCCCGGCCAATCATCGAATTGTGATTATTGATTCTCTGACTCCAGATGGCCTCGTCGCCCCAATAGGCCGACGGCATGAGCGGCTTGAGGGCTGCGATATGACCCGGGCCCAGGCTGAGCGGCATGTCTGGATCGCGCACGGGCGCATGGAACGAGGTCGCCGTGTTCTTCACCGGATCGAGAATGGGGATGTTATCGGAGCTGTACTCCGGCGACCCGTAGAGCGGGCCATAACCATTGACCGTGGGATATCGCTTGTCGCTGGCAATCAGGTCGTGCAGGTAGTGCTTCTCGTCCATCCAGTCGCGCAGCGTCACCACGATGTTGCGCTCCAGGCCCTCCGGCCGCTGCGGCTTCGCGTGTGGCAACTCGCCATTGGCGATTCGGTCGGTCCAATCCGCCAGGTTCTTGATGGAAAGCGTACCCATCTCAGTCAGTTGGCCGATCATGAACTGCGCGGCCTGCCCAGACTGCACGCGGCGCGCCCAAGCCTGTTCGGAATTGGAGAAGTGGCCCAGCTGCGGCTCGATCGTTCGCGTGGAAAGCTGGCCGAGTTGATGGCAGCCGACGCAGCCGTTATTTTTCATGTCGTTGAGCCACTCGGTTTGCGTCATCTTGGCCGAGATACCCGGATTTTTGCCGCCGAACTGATCCGCGGACGGAATTTTCAGCATCGAGTACCAATAGACGGCCGGATAATATTTCGCCGCCGAAGCGTCATCCGGAGCCAGGGCTGCGGTGAGGTTGAGTTGCTTGCCCGGTTCGGCCATCACTTTCGGACTATCCACCAACCCGTAGCCGCGCACCCACACGCTGTATGTCGCCTTCGGCAGCTCGGGAATCAGGTAGCGCCCGCGGTCGTCTGTCACGACGATCTTGATGAATCTCACCGGCAGATCATGCGTCTCGGCGATCACCCACACACCCGCTTCGGGTCCCTTGGAGCTCGTCACCACTCCGCCGATATCGTCGCTGTCCAACTTCACGCCGAGCGCCCCACCGTCCCCAGAACCAGATTGGCTCCCTTGCCGCGCGTGCGCGATCGCCCCGATTAGAAACAGGGCAATCAGAGACAAAGAGGCGACCGTTCCCGTCGCTCGCAGGACGAAACTCTCGAGCCTTCTCCGCTGCGCCATAACTACCTCCACTGCCTTCAATTGGCTCTTCAATTGAAATGTCTAAACCGGGATTTTTGTTTTAACCCTAAGAATCGGCACTCGATCCGGGATTTCAGCCGGCCTGAACACACATAGACGGCAACATACAACTGCCGCCCGCTGAATGCAATCCTCGCCCTTACGTCAGCGACTCATTTTGACGCTTTGCCCTTTTGAGTCGCGTCAGTGAGAGCCTCATACTCCGCCGACAAGGCACGAATCTTTTTAATGAGTGCTTCGGCTTCACTGGTATTCGGCTCCATTCGTTCTAGCTCTTTCCACAACTGATGGATACGGTCTAATTTTTTGGAAGCTGTACCCATCTACGCCTCCTTCTCAAGCCTCTACTTCAGGCCGTGGGGTCGAGGAGGGCTGGCCCTAGCAAATCTAGCATGACCTTTAATTTTAGGTAATGGTACTAGATGGCGCCGGGACTTGGCGATTGAAGTCTCTTACTTGCCTGTTGGGGCGGGATGCTGGTCCTGATGTTTTGAGAAATCAAGCGAAAGCTTGGCTGGATCGGTTGGATCGGGACGGAAGCGCAAACCGCAGATCGAACAGGCGTATTCTCCGGTCCATATGCGTTTGCCTTCCCGGACTGTCATTACTGCCCGGAGGCAGACTTTCTGCGCTGGCATACTGAAAGCCTACACTGCCGGCGGGTTCATTATTGCTGTAATTTCTCTAACGCTCGCAAAGCATTGTTCAGCGCGGTCCGTTCCTCGGAGCTAGGGAGCTTTACATCCGTCAAACGAACTGCTATCGCCTCCTGAGCAATGGCGATGTTTACCTCCAACGATTCACGATCTGAAGCAAACGCATTCATAACTGAATGCTGCCATTGATATATGAGCGGCCCGTCCAGCCCTTCAGGAGTGCTTTGCAGCAAATGGTTAAGAGTGGGAATCAATTCAGTCTCAGTGTTGAATTTGCTGACGAACCCGTTTGACCACATCTTGCTCTGATCAAAAACGGACTGCGGATGCGCAGTAAAGAAAACAATTTTTGTCGAGGGCTGGAGTTGATGTATTCGCTGCGCGGCTTGAATGCCATTCATTCGTGGCATTTCGATATCAAGCAGGACAACATCGGGCCGAAGTTCTGCGAGCTTTTCCAAGGCCTCTTCGCCATCTTTGGCTTCACCGCAGACATGGATCGTTGAATGTCGATTGAGAAATGAGCGCACGCTGCTGCGTATCAACGCATGGTCATCGACGATGAGTAAGGTGCTCATAGCTCGATTGAAGCAAGCACCGGGACGGCGCTCTCCGCTTCGCTGATATCCTCATCGGCATCTGGCTGCGCTTCCATATCATCAGGCTGCGCTTCAATAAAGGACATATCGCACTGAAGCAATCTCTCAAATTCGATCCCTACCTTGCGGCGAAATTGCAAAACGCAACGAATCCTGTCCCCATCTTTTGGATAGTGATCCGCGTAGGCAAGGAGTGCGGCTTCGATCTCAGGAGGAACCGAAATCAATTCCCGAATGCTCTCGACCGTGCAGGAACCATAAACGGTCATTTTATGCAGGTCCCGGGCTTCATCGAGCGGATTGCGGATGGCCCACGGATTCTCGTTGCTGGAGGACGCAAGATCGCGCCGTAATTCGCATGCGGGTGAAATGTTCACTTGGATTACCCCCTGCAAATTGGATGGCTTGATCGTTCAGGCGTCCTCAACGAGAACCTGTACTTAACGGGGTGTTGATCTCCTGTCGGCCGGGGGGTGAATATTGAGCCGGAAGGGGTGCTGCCGCCAGCCGTCGCTCACACCTATGAGCCCGCTTACATCGCGCCGCTGGCTTTAACGCCCTCCTCAGTGAAGTAAGACGTCCCATTCGTAAACTAGAAGATCGTCATCACTAAACTTGCAAAATTCCTGTGCCACTTTTTGTCTTGAAATCGGCAACTTATCCCAACGGCCAACGTGAATGACTTGGGGTTCGAATCCAGCTTGTCTAAAAAGCGCAAGCATTTCCGAATAGCGGATTCGATTCGTATAAAAACCTGCCTCGGCCATTAGCGGTGATTCCCAAGCTCGCGTGCTGAACCGCAGATCGTTTGCCGCACCTCCGATGAGGTCTCGCATACTAACACTGTGCGAACTTATGCCGCCCGGTCTCTGGATGCGGCGTAATTCCTTCATAACGGACAAAAACTCCGCTCGTCGAACTTGCTGTAGAGTCGCGTGTGAAAATACAAAGTCGACCGATGCTGAAGGAATCTGTCTCAGCGAGGCCAAGCCATTGGTGAGGTATTTCGCTGAGCAAACGGCCAGTAATTGCTCGCAGGTTCGAACCTCAGAAATGTCTGCAACGGGTAAGCCATTCTCGCGGAGATAGACCGCCAACTCATTGTATGTAGCGGGGTCGGTATTGGCGAACGGCCCTATATCGACCATGAATGTTTGCGAGGCGCCAAACGCAGAACCAATTAGTGCGGAAGATAACGAATCGCCCGGCCCGAGTTCCAAGCAGGTAAATCCTCGGGGGCGCTTCGACATTTCCGCAAAATCAAAATGCCTGCGAAAAACGACAAGCGCATATTCGGGGCGCTCCATCTCCCCGAGATTGAAAAAGCCGACCCTTTTCCAAATCTGATAACTGACTGGCATTCGGGACAAGACGACTTTCGCAGCTAAATTAAGCTGCCAAGGAAGGTGATGACTTATTGGCATTGAAGTCTTTCCGCCGCGTGGATTAGCAGCGGTCCTCTACGGGCCTCATCAGAAGGCCTTGTCCCGCACTTTTTGGAAGGGTTTTTGCTCCGATGCGGACAGGTTATATTTGGTTAGGCGGGTAGTCTGTACAATACAAGTAACACCGTAGACACCGTCCGTCATTTCCCTAGGTTGCGCATCGAACGCACACATTTGGCGCACCGTTCCGTATTTTCGGAACGCATTCATCACACAAATCCGACGCCGTTTCGCACCTTGCTGCCGCAGGCCGTCGCGAAGGCGCGCACAGTTGCCGTAGCGACTCCTTTCTGTCCGCTCTATCGGCGAAAGGGGCAAAGATGTTGGCCTGAAGGCCGGCGCTACAAGCGCCCACCCCCCTACTGTTTTTGCGCAAGTGTTCATTTCAAAGGCCTCTAGAGTTGCGGTGCTGCAGGCGGCGGAAGGCGGAATTGCTCATGCTGCGGAGCTTGCGTTGGAGTTTTTCTTTGCGGCTCGGAAATGGGTCCGGCTTCCTAATGCTTGACCATGACGGCGGTGCATACCAGTCGGTGCGGTGGCCTTCGTGGTGTTCGTCGTCGGGGCCGCCGACTGAATCGGGCTTAGCGGTAGTCGCGGAAATCGGAAGTGGCAAAGGGAGTTCGGAATGCGGAGCGGAGCGGGGAGCGCTGGACTGCGAACGGGTTTTCCGATGCCGCCTAGAAGGCGGCGCTACAAAAGCGGCCGGTTCGCTCGCCGAAGGTGCACGAGATTGCTGCGCCCCAGCGACTGCGGACGCGACGGGTGCGGACGTACAAGCCGGCGCATCAGCCAAGATCGGCGCTTCGGATACGGAGGCATGACCGGACTCACGCTGCGTGGGGGGAGGCGATTGAACATTTGCCCAGGACGGAGACGCGACATGCATTTTGATCGGGTGACCGTAGTAGTCAAGCGCTGGGGGAATGGAAGTGGCGCCGGACTCTTGTTGCTCGGCGTCGCGGAAGCGACGCATGAGATCGACGGTTTGGCCGAAGAAATCTTTCGCCGGTTTGGCAGGAGCCGGCTTCATCAGCTCGAGCTCGAGCGCGAGCTTTTGGGCTTCGGAGCGGCCTTCCGGGGTGAAGTCGTATTTACGATCGAGCATGTCCACCGAACGGGACAAGATATCGGCGTAATCGGGCGCGCCCATGATGCGTTCGGCGAGAGGACGCTCTTGAGGAGCATTCGGAGAGATCCTTCTCTCATCTTCTTTATGTGGCGAAAGCGGCCTGATTGACTCGTTTGAACGCGAAAAGCTCATCCTGTGGGTAGACTTTTCGCTGAAGGCGGCCTTTTGCCGCCCGACAACACCATTAACGGGGTGCTCGACGTTCTCGCCGCCACTGCCGGAGGGACCGGGATCGTCGGGGTCGTTTTGATTCGACGCGAGGCCGGATTTCAATTTGCTCTCCCACTGGCGGTAGCCGTTGGCGGCGACGTATTCGGCCCGGACTCCGGAGACAGATTGCAGCAGGAGCTGGGAGAGATAGCCGAAGGCGACGGCGTCTTTGCGCGAGATTCGGCCTTGGGCCATGAGAAGAAAAGTTTGGGCGAGGGCGCGGTTGATGCTGGTGGTAGTGGTGAGGTCGGAGCAGAGCGCTTCGAGCGCAGATGCGTCAGATACGCGCTTGGCGCCGCGTTTTTGCATAGGAGCGTGATGAGCGCAGAGTTGCACCGGAGGCGTTTTGCATTGGCGTCCATCGGCAAACGTGAACTGGCAACGTGAAGCGGAAGCGTTAAGAGAGGTCCTTCGCTCCGGTTCGTCGCTCAGGACGCCGATCCTGGTCGGATCGGCGAGTTTGTCAGAAGACTTGTTGGCGGGCGCTTCTGAGTGGCGTTGTGGCTTAAGCTGGGAAATTACGGACTTCAAAAAAGAAACAGGCCTAGGTCTTGTGGGCGGTTCTTTTACGGTAGTCATATGCAATGTTATCCTTGAAGTAAACTGTGGTCAACTAGGGTACTATGTGGATAACTGCGGGCCTGTGGAAAACATGGCGAGAGCGGCATTGCTGAGGTTTAGGCACGTTGTTGGGCGATTTGGGGAATCCTGAGACCGGCGATGATTACAAATGGGAGGTCCTCGCGCGTTCCAGATGTTGTGCGACTGTCATAGGTGCTGGCATCATGCACTGGGCGAATTCGAGCTAACTTCAATTGCATGGCAAGGGACTCAATTGGCTAGTATTAACCCTATAGAGCGTCTAGCAGAGATGACGGGGAGTAAATGGTCCAATCTGAATCATGCTCGCGAGTATACAATCGCAAGGAGAATTGAGCTTCAGCAGGCGCTTGCAGGCATCGATACCGATGATACGAGCATTGTAGTTTTTGGATCCTTGGCTAGAGATGAAGCCTCTGAGGGAAGCGACACAGATTGGACGCTTCTTGTGGATGGGATCTCCGATCCCTTGCACGTCAATTCTGCTCAAGAGATTGAACGTCGACTAATACTGGCGGGTGCGATCCGTCCGGGACCCGAGGGTACATTTGGTTCGCTTGCTTTCAGTCATCAGATTGTTCATTGGATAGGGGGCGAAGACGACTCAAATGCGAATACGACGCGTCGTATTCTACTGTTGTTGGAATCCAAGGCACTCGGAAATCCTGCGGCTTGGAATCGCGTTTTAGATAACATTTTATATCGCTATCTAACTGAAGATCGTGGCATTTGGGACCGGCAGAAGAGACGCGCCGTACCCCTTTTTCTTCTCAATGACATCACACGCTACTGGAGAATCATGGTCGTTGACTTTGCATATAAGCAAAGGGCGCGTGCTAACAGGGGATATGCACTGCGAAGTATCAAACTTGGGCTCTCTCGCAAACTGATATTCGTGTCGGGACTTCTTACCTGTTTTACTGGTTATCTGGATTTTACAGATGATCAATGGTTCGAGCTGTCCCACGCGGGTAATCCACAACCACTAATTGACCGTCTGCGCTCAGTACTCAATATGACGCCGCTAGAAAACGTTGCGACGAGGCTGGCGCGATATCCGCATGCACTAGAATCAGCAAAACGATTATTTGACGCTTATGATGAATTTGTTGGACTGCTCGCGGATTCTGGCGGAACACAAAAGCCCCCAAGGGACCATCTTGAGGGGTTGCCGGTCGATGAATTAGAGAGTGACAAGATATTCTTGCATGCACAGGGAATGCGGCGTCGATTCGGAGAAGCACTTCACGAATTATTTCTAAAGCCCGGTACTGAACTGTACGAGTTGACGCTTAGATATGGAGTCTTCTAATGAGACTGATCGGGTTTTCAACAGGCGCACTGGCGCGCGCCGATTTCCGACTTGCTCTATTTGAGCTTGAACAAACGGCCACCAACTCAGTTGAATTGTCCGCGCTTCGCTTCCCCGAACTCCAACCCTTGTTAGAATCACTCTCCTCACTTCATTTGAGTCGATATCAGTACATCTCTTTGCATGCTCCTAGCAATTTTCAAGGCAATCAAGAGTTGGAAGCCGCCGCACTTCTAAAACAGTTTGCGCCCGCTTCATGGCCGATTGTTATCCATCCGGATACAATTCAACATTTTGAAATATGGCGAACATTCGGGCGACAAGTGGCAATCGAAAATATGGATCGACGGAAAGGCAAAGGAAGAACTGCTAATGAATTAAGAGAATTCTTTGTGCAACTCCCAGAAGCTAGACTGTGTTTTGACGTCGGACATGCAAGACAATTCGATACGACAATGACTGAGGCCTATCGAATGGTTCGACTATTCGGGGATCGGCTTTGCCAACTTCATGTCAGCGAAGTCAATTCTGCCAGTCAACATGACAGACTGTCCTTCGCCGCCATATTGGCTTATGAGCAGATCGCGAATCTGATTTCAGAATCAATACCGTTGATCATCGAATCTCGGGTTGGGACTAAAGAAATCGAAAGCGAACTGACCAATGCAGAGAAAGCCTTTCGCGTCCACTGGGTTCCTCTGAGTCGGGCCACGCAGGCAGTTTGAATCTTTGGTGTCGGCCGTGGCGTCGGATTCAGTTTGTCAGCTTGCATCGGCAGGTGAATTGTAGCTGGAAATTGCCTTGTGGGGATTGACGTAGCTCCGTTCAAAACAGGCCGCATCACGCCTTGACGTTGCTCGCACCTTACCTATTCTGAAGGCTTCTTCTTCGACCTGATCTGTTGGATGAGCCGCGCCCGCTCCTTCTGCTCTGCTTGCAGTGCGCGCTCGGCAGGTGTCGTGCCCGCAGCCGGCACCAACGGCTCACCGGAAAGGTCCGACAACTTCACCATGGTGGCGCCCGGCGCGAATTGCCGCCATGTGGTCATGAACTGTTTGGTGCGGCGTTCTAGCTCCGCGTCGCGGGCGAGGCCCAGGATTTGTGGGGTCATGGCCCTCGTGAGCTCCAGAATTTCCGCCAGCATTTCCTCGGGAGGGCGCTTCGGCGGGGCCACGCCGGACGGCTTCGGCAGCACCGCCAACTTGCCCTCCAGCTCCGGCCACATCTTGTCGAAGAGCGAGTTCAGCCCCGCCTCCGGTACCGGGTCCGCATCCAGGTGCCTGTTGATAGTGTGGACCAGCTTCCGCGTTTCCTCTTTCTCCGCAGTCGTCGCCTGAAACATCCCGAGCGGCGGCTTGACGTCCTGCTTGTGGAGGCCGCCGAGCAGGTACGTGCAGACGCGGGTCCTGTCGTCGAACGCCTTCGACAGCGCGCCTGACTCGAAGAGGATCCACTCCGCCTTCTGGTTCTCGGGCGTCAGGCAGATGATGCCGACCTTCATGCCCAGCGCCCTGGCGACCTCATCGAGCCCGACGCTGCCCTTCTCGATGTCGGTGTCCGACATCCACGGCCTGGCCGCCTGGAGGATGATCGGGAGCCATTCACGCAGGCCTTCGGCGGCGCCCTTGCTGCGGTCCCCGGACCAGCTAATGAACACGTTGTGGTCCGCCTCGATCCTGGGCCCACGCTTGCGCGGCTTGGTTTTTGGCATGCGGCAGAGACTAGCTCTTGCGTTGTGTTGAAGCAAGCCCTCAGTTTACTTGTCGGTTAATCTGATGACAAAGTTAGGGGTATGCGATTCTAGCTGTTGAGCGCAGATCTTCAGGCCGGCGTCTCTGGCCCTTCCGTGCATAGACATGTCGCCGCGGCATGGCACATCCCGCCCGCCTACGCGACGGCCTGCGGGATGAACCCACCCGGAAAAGCGAGGAACAAAGGCGCGGAGGGATTCGCCGTAAGACTTCGGCGGCAGAATACGCGCCTCTCGCGCCGGAGGACCGTTCGGGCGCGACGATTTTACTTGCGTGACGCTTCGCGTCCGGTCTCGCCGGACAGCGTGCTCGGAATGACGGCCCGGGGACGGGCACAGCGATGCACGGCGAATGGCCGTGCCACAGGGGCCCAAAGCGAGGATGCCGGGCTGAAGTCCCCGGCGCTACGTTAAAGGCAAAACCCACCGAAAAGGCAAAAGCAGATCCCTCGTCACTACGCTCCTCGGGATGACACCAAAAGCACGACGAAAAGCCCCAGGGCCCGCGACGGAAAAGCACGTCGCGGCGTCCTGGGCTACAAGAGCCTTCGGCGCGGCACACCCCGCCCGCCTCCGCGACGGCCTGCGGCATGAACCCACCCTTACGTACGAAGGGTGGGGCACGCGAAAAGGCAAGGAACAACGGCACGGAGGGATTCCTCACTGCGTTCGGAATGACGGTCCGGGGTAGCGGTCGGGGGCAAAGACATCAGGATTACCCGCTTTCGTCGGGAGCGGGGCGGCGGTATGCTCGATGGATAGAGTGCAGCGCGGACTTTCGCAAGACGAATTTCGCAGCAAGAGGTGCATTATGAGACGCCCGATCCTGATCGTTATCGCTCTTTTAACTTTGGCGGGAATCGCCGCCGCGGACGAGGGCATGTGGCTTTTCAACCTGCCCCCCACGCAACAGCTCAAATCGAAGTATGGCTTCGACCTGACGAAATCCTGGCTGCAGCACACGCAGCTTTCGTCGGTGCGCTTCAATAACGGCGGTTCGGGTTCGTTTATTTCGCCGGATGGCCTCACCTTTACGAACCATCACGTGGGCTCCGAATGCATCCAGCAGCTTTCCACCGGCGGCAAGGACTACCTGAAGAACGGCTTCTACGCCAAGACCGAGGCCGAAGAGGGCAAGTGCCCCGACCTCGAGTTGAACGTGCTGGAAGAAATCGAAGACGTCACCGCGCAAGTGAACGCCGCCGTGCAGCCCGGCATGTCCGTTGCCGATCAGGGGCAGGCGCAGCGCGCCGCGATGTCTACCATCGAACAGCAGTGCGCCACCGCAACGAAGTTGCGCTGCGACGTGGTCACCTTTTATTCCGGCGCCATGTATCACCTCTACAAATACAAGAAGTACACCGATGTGCGCCTCGTTTTCGCGCCGGAATTCCAGGCCGCGTTTTTCGGCGGCGATCCCGATAATTTCGAGTATCCCCGCTACG
>Ga0210394_10000733_pt1 | contig 62306 bp, 59 predicted proteins | sample IncBWC12MmetaG_FD_160121 | JGI IMG/M metagenome (GOLD analysis project Ga0210394, IMG submission 160121) | Forest soil microbial communities from Barre Woods Harvard Forest LTER site, Petersham, Massachusetts, United States - Inc-BW-C-12-M | ecosystem: Environmental > Terrestrial > Soil >...
TTAATCGGCAATCCGTGATGCACCGTGCGCACCCAATTGGCCCGCGGCAGCGGCCGGCGTTGCGCATTGGAGATCGACACCACCGGCATCGCGCTGAAGGTATCGAACACCGGCTGGTGCTCGGGCAGGTCGAGCCGGCCGTGCAGCGTGGTCACGAACGGCGTGGGCTGCCGCGAAAGGAGCGAGAAAGGATAATAATCGAGATGGCAGTGCAGGAAATCGAAGTCCCCGGCCCGGCGATAGACCCGCTCCAGCATCATCATATGCAGCGCATTGGGATCGCGGACCGCGCCGTCGAGCCGCAGCGCGCGCGGCCACACCGCCTCGAGCCGCGCCGAAGTCACCGAGTCCCCGCTGGCAAAAAGCGTCACCTCGTGGCCGAGAGCGATCAGCTCCTCCGTCAGCCACGACACGACGCGTTCGGTGCCGCCATAAAGCTTGGGCGGAATAGCTTCCGTCAACGGTGCAACCTGCGCAATGTGCATCGATTAAGCCTTCCCTTGATGATGCGGCGTCCCCGTCACCCCGCGAGTTCCCAGCAGGGGAACAACCCGGAATCGGGCAAATGTTTTCAAATCGATCGATGAACTTAAATTTTTTCGCCGTCGGGAACTCTGGGGCCGCTGGCGACGTTGTCGTCAACACGCACACAGCCGCGGGCTGAAAAAACTCATGACCGGGGGAAAAAACTCATGACCGGAGACGGATAAATTCGCCTGCTCCGGCGTTGTCGTTCCGGAGGGGACCTCGCCGAGGGGGTCGCCAGCATTTCAGTGGGGATTACAAGCGCATGGCCGATCTTTGTGAGTACACCAATCGTCCGTTCGCCTTCATTTTTCGCTACATAAAGCGGCGTCCGCTGACTCACGCCATCATTCTTGGTGCGGTGCTCGCTGCCGTCACCTGCTCGGTCGGTACGCAGTACGGGATCAAGTACCTGGTCGACGTGCTGTCGCGCCACGACAGCGCCGGCGTATGGGTCGCATTCACCGTGCTCGGCTCGCTCATTGCCGCCGACAATGTGCTGTGGCGGGTCGCCAGCTGGATCGCCAATTACGCCTTCGTCGGCGTCACCGGCGACCTGCGCCGCGACCTGTTCCGGCATCTGATGGGCCATTCGCCCGGTTATTTCGCCGATCGGCTGCCGGGCACCCTGACCAGCCGGGTGACCGCGACCTCGAACGCGGTGTTCACCGGCGAGAATATGTTCGTCTGGAACGTGCTGCCGCCCTGCGCGGCAACCGTCGCCGCGATCGCACTCGTGTGCACCATCAGTCTGCCGATGGCCGCGGGGCTCGCGGTCGTCGCCGGCGTCATGGTCGTGATCATGTTCCGCCTCGCCGCCGCCGGGCGCCCGCTGCACCACGACTTCGCCGGCAAGGCGGCCGCGGTCGACGGCGAGATGACCGACGTCGTCTCCAACATGCCGCTGGTGCGCGCATTCGGCGGCTTTCTGCGCGAGCATCGCCGCTTCGACGCCACCGTCGAGCGCGAGATGGACGCGCGCCGGCGCAGCCTGTTCTATCTGGAGAAGCTGCGCATCTTTCACGCCGCGGTGACGATCGTGCTGGCGCTCGGTCTCTTGGCCTGGGCGATCCTGCTCTGGCAATCGGGAATGGCCACGACCGGCGACGTCGTGCTCGCCTGCGCGCTCGGCATTTCGGTGCTGCACGCGACGCGCGACCTCGCCGTGGCGTTGGTCGACATCACCCAGCATGTCGCCCGCCTGGCGGAAGCGTTGTCGACCCTCCTGGTGCCGCACGAGCTGCGCGATCACCCTGAGGCGACGCCGCTCGTGCGCCGCGGCGCCAGCGTCAAGTTCGAGCATGTCTATTTCCGTTACGGCGGCGGACAAAAGATCTTCGAAGACTTCAATCTCAGCTTCAAGCCGGGCGAGCGCGTCGGCCTCGTCGGCCATTCCGGCGGCGGCAAGTCGACCCTGTTCGCGCTGCTGCAGCGGTTCTACGACCTGCAGGACGGCCGCATCATCATCGACGGCCAGGATATCGCCCGCGTCACCCAGGAGAGCCTGCGCGAGGCGATCGGGGTGGTGCCGCAGGACATTTCGCTCTTCCACCGCACCGTCATGGAGAACATCCGTTACGGCCGGCCGCATGCGACCGACGATGAGGTGCTGCAAGCTGCGTTCGCGGCGCGTTGCGACTTCATCGAGGGCCTGCCTGACGGCATGCGTACCGTCGTCGGCGAACGCGGCCTCAAGCTGTCCGGCGGCCAGCGCCAGCGCATCGCCATCGCCCGCGCTTTCCTCAAGAATGCGCCGCTTCTCCTGCTCGACGAGGCCACCTCCGCGCTCGACAGCGAGTCGGAGGAAGTCATCCGCGAAGCGCTCGGCCGCCTGATGCACGGACGCACGGTGATCGCGATCGCGCACCGGCTCTCGACCGTGCGCAACTTCGACCGCATCATCGTGCTGCAGCTCGGCAAGGTCATCCAGGACGGCCCGCCGGACCTGTTGGTGCGCGGCGAAGGCCTTTATCGGCAGCTCGTCCAGCGCGAGATGGACCGCCTGACCCAACAGGCGGCTTAGGCGACCCACACATTTAGCCGGACCTTTGCGCGTGCATGACGGCGCGAAAGCGTGGCGGAGCGTGGTATATTTTTTCAAAAGCGAGGCGGCGCGGACGGACGCCATGAAGCCGCTGACCCACAACCGCGATCTGCTCGCCGTGGCGCCGCGCGTGATTTGGTTTGAGCCGCCCGAGCAGGCCTTGGCCGATCCAATCCGCTTTCTCGCCTACCTTATGACCTACGGTACGCCCCGGGAAATCGCCGTGGTCCGGCGCTATCTTGATCTCGATGACTTCCGCGAAGCGCTGGAGCACGCGCCGCCTGGTATTATCGACGCGCACTCCTGGGCTTATTGGAACGCGATGGTCGGACGCTACCCCGCCCCGCCAATGCCTCGGCGCAGCATTCCAGATTAGCCCGACCACGAACGCATCAGAAAACTTTGTTTCACCGCCGGGGCTGCCGCGAGTGCGTTCATTCGCCGGAAGCTGCGCCGCCCAGCTAAGACTCTCTTATTTCAGCGCGTTCAATTGACTTTACCGCCCCCGGTCACCGATTTCATGGGCGGGAGCGCCGGCCCGACCGGCGAAGAGACCGCATGTCCGACACGACCTTAAATGCCGTCGGTTCGCCGCGCACGGCCACGAACACCCTGCTCAACGAGGACTGGCTGGCGGTCTTTCTCGGCCTTCTCATTTTCGTTCTGGCGCTTGCGGCGCTCGTCCACGTCGATTTGATCGGCTGGGTGGTCACGACCTCGGTCTGGGGTAATTTCAGCCAGGCGCTGAAGGCGACGTCCAAGGACTACGCTGCGCTCGGTGGCATCGGCGCCCTGATCGCCACCTATGTCGCGCTTCTCCTCGTGCTCAGCGCCGGCGCCGCCGCGCTGCGGAGCGACGTCAAGCGCTTTGCGCTCGCCTTCACCGCCGTGTTCTGGATCGCCTACGCCAGCTGGATCATCGGCAATTTCGCCCATTTCGCCGCGGTGACGCCGGCCGAGCAGCAGAAATTCGGCATCAACTGGTCGCTGAAGCTCACCAATGAAGGCGGCTACATCTTCGCGCTGATCGCCGGCCTGATCATCGCCAATTTCCTGCCGCGCTTCGCCGAGGCGATCAAGGATGCGGTGCGGCCGGAGCTCTACATCAAGGTCGCGATCGTCATTCTCGGCGGCTTCTTCGCGGTCACCGCGGCGGGAAAGCTCAATCTCGCCAGCTCGCTCATCCTGCGCGGCGTCGCCGCGATCGTCGAAGCCTATCTGATCTATTGGGCGGTGGTTTATTTCATCGCCCGCAAATGGTTCGGCTTCAGCCGCGAGTGGGCGGCGCCGCTTGCTTCCGGCATCTCGATCTGCGGGGTGTCCGCCGCGATCGCGGTCGGCGGCGCGATCCGCGCCCGGCCGGTGGTGCCGGTGCTGGTGTCCTCGCTGGTCGTGATCTTCGCCGTGGTCGAGGTGCTGATCCTGCCGTTCGTCGCCCAGGCGTTCCTGGCGCATGAGCCGCTGGTCGCCGGCGCCTGGATGGGCCTCGCCGTCAAGACCGACGGCGCCGCGGTCGCGGCCGGCGGCATCACCGAATCGCTCATTCTCGCCAAGAACGCCGCCGAGGGCGTGCACTATCAGCCGGGCTGGATCCTCGGCACCGCGGCGACGATCAAGGTGTTCATCGACATCTTCATCGGCATCTGGGCCTTCGTGCTCGGCTACATCTGGACCAATCACATCAACGTCACCGCCGCCGGCGACAAGGCGAAGCTGCGCGAAATCTGGGAACGCTTCCCCAAATTCATCATCGGCTTCGTCATCACCTTCTTTGTCGGGCTCTATCTCGCTTTGGGCACGCCGGCGGATGTCGCCAAGAACGTCCCGGCGGCGATCGGCGAGGCCAATACGTTCCGGGTGATCTTCTTCATCCTCACCTTCTTCTCGATCGGCGTCCTCTCCAACTTCAAGACGCTGTGGCAGGACGGTTTCGGCAGGCTTGCCGCGGTCTATGTGGTGAGCCTGTTCGGTTTCGTCGTCTGGGTCGGGCTTTTGATCTCGTGGCTGTTCTTCAGCGGGATCACGCCGCCGCTGGCGAGTTGAAAACGCGAAAGACCAAGGAGCGCATCATGGCACAATCATACACGCGGTCGGATCTGCGCGAGGAACTGCGCCGCGCGCCCGCCGAGCCGCTGTTGCCGATCGAGAAGAAATTGATCGCCTGGAGCCTGAGCATCGGCCTCGTTCTCCTGGTCGGGCTGGCGCTCCTCAACCACTACGTCCCGGCGACGTTCTAGCAATCGACCGCTTGCGCGGCACTCGCTTCGACGCGGCGCCGGCCGCGGACGCCCGCGCTTGACCCTGGCTCGCCGATCGACGAATATTTGTTCATCCATGAACAATACCCGCCCGCCGGTCGCGGCAGCAGCCGCAGACATTCCCGAGGGGTATGCCCCACATTCGCGCAAGAGCCCGCTCACCGATCCGTGGGAGCCGCTCTACGCGAAGACCGTTGACGGAACTCTCGTCCTCGGCGTGCGCATACGGGAAGCGCACTGCAATGGCCGCGGCTTTGCCCATGGCGGGCTGATCAGCGCGCTCGCCGACAACGCCATGGGCCATTCGGTCGTCGGCGTCATCCGCCAAAGAGGAGGCGACGCGGCGGCCGCTGCGGTGACCGTAAGCCTCACCGTCGATTTCCTCGGGACGGTCCAGATCGGCCAGTGGCTCGAAGTGGTGCCGCGCGTGCTCAAGGCGGGAAACAATCTGGGCTTTGCCGATTGTCTCGTCCTCGCCGACGGACAGCCGATCGCTCGCGGCAACGCGACCTTCCGGGTCTATTCGCCGGCGAGCCGCGAGTAAGGCCGCCTTCCCCGAAGCCCTCGGCGGCGGAGCCGGCTCATCGTTCCTGTGCAGCGACCACTTGGGCGGGGCCTTTTTTCTTCACCCGTGAACATCGGTTTGTTATGACCCGGCGATGCCGAAACCGCGCCTGTTCTACATGATGTCGCTCGCGCAGCATCGCCTGATGAAGGCGACCGATGCCGCCTTCAAGCCGCTCGGCATCAGCGGCGCCCAGCTCGGCGTCCTCTTCCTCCTGGAGAAGAGACCGGGCGCCATGCTCAAGGACGTAAGCGACGGGCTCGGCATCAACGCCTCGGCGATCACCGCGCTGATCGGCCGGATGGAGGACGCCGGGCTGGTCCGCCGCCGGCCGTCCGACGACGACGGCCGGGCGGTGCACATGTTCGCCACCGCCGAGGGCCTGGCCAGGATCGCGGCGGTCAAGCCCGTTCTCGCCAGGCTCAACGCCCGGCTCACCGCGGATTTCAGCGAGCGCGAGATCGCGACGATCGCGCGTTTCCTCAACGCCATTCTCGAGCGGTTCTAGCCGCACCGACGCCGCGCAGCCTCCGTCCGCAGGCACGATGCGCTACTACGCGGCGCGCCGTTGGGCGACCCGCTCCTGCGCATAGGCGAGCGTAATATCGCTATCGATCGCCGCGCGGATCGCCTTGATGGCGGGCGCTCGGACGCGCAATTTGGTCGCGGCGTGCGACGCCATGTCGATCTTGCTGAGCGCTTGCGCCGCCTTGGCGGCGGCGGCATCGAGCTCGGCGGCCGGCACCGTCCAATCGACGAACCCCGCCACGGCCGCCTCGGCCGGCGGCAACATCTGCCCGGTCGTCAGCAGGCGATTGAAGTAGGGCGGCGTGAGCCGGTTGCGCGCCACCTCGACGGCGAAGCGCGGCACGGTGAGCGCGATGGCGACTTCGTTCATGCCGATGCCATAAGTACCCTCGGCGGCGATGCGGATGTCGGACGACATCAGCAGAAAGGCCCCCATCGGCAGAGCGTGGCCGTTGCAGGCGGCGACCACCGGCGTCGGAAACGAAAGCAGCCGCAAGGCGAGCTCGGCGCCGGATTTCGTCATCTCATGCATCTCTTCGGCCGTGCCCTCGGCAAAGACGTTGAGATCGAAGCCGGCGGAAAACGCCTTGCCCCGGCCGCTGAGCACCACCACGGTCTTGTCCCGCTCCGCCTGGTCGAAGGCGCGGTGCAGCGCCGCCAACATGTCGACCGACATGATGTTGAGCTTGCCGTCGTCCATGACGATGTTGCCGACCGGACCCGACCGCGAATAGCTCGCTGGCTTGTTCATTGAACCGTCTCCTGTACTAGCCGCTTGTGTCGGGGCGATCATAGCCAATTCTAGTTCACATGTGAACTATATTTTCGAGCGACGACACACCCGGAGGACCCGTTCGCCGTCTTATTGGCGGCGCGGCGGCCCCGAAGTAAACGCGAGGATCGTGGCGGCGACGACATAGGAGGCGGCGCTGGCCAGGATCGGCACCGTGTAGCTGTGGCTGAAATCATAGGCGAAGCCGGCGGCGCTGGGGCCGATGAGCGTGCCGACCGCGATGCTGAGCGAGAGGATTCCGAGCACGCCGCCGATGTTGCGTCCGGGGAAATAGTCGGCGACGACGGCCGGCATCAACGCCACCCAGCCGCCGTAGAACAGGCCGAACAGGAGGGCGAAGGCGGCAAGCGGCCACAGGCTCGTCGAGATGAGCCACACGGCGAACGCGAGCACCATGCCGGCGACCATGAGCAAAAGGGAAAACGCGCGGCCGAGGCGATCGGCGAGCCCGCCGAGAAAGAAGCGTCCGGCGGTGCTGCCGACCCCGATCGCGCCCAGAAGCAGGACGGCGGCCGACTGCGGGATGCCGTGATCGAGCGCATAGGGGACGAGGTGCACGAACGGCACGAAGACGCCGAACGAGCCGATCAGGCAGGCGGCGCACAGTCCGATGAAGCGCCGCGATTGCATCGCTTCGCGCAGCGGCGCGGTGAGCAATTGCGCCGGCGGCGCGCCGGCTGGCACCGGATCGCCGTCCGGATTGAGGCCGCGGTCTTGCGGATCGTTCTCGATCAGGAACGCCAGGCCGCCGCCGACGATGGCGGCAAAGATGCCGAGCACGAGATAGGCCTCGCGCCAGCCGACGGCGTCGATCAACAACGAAGCGACCGGCGGCATCACCAGTGTGCCGACGCCGATGCCGGCGACGCCGAGGCCGGAGGCGAGCCCGCGCTGCCGCACGAACCATTGCTGCATGGCGCCGAGCACCGGGACGTAGGAGGCGCCGATGCCCAAGCCGACGCCGAGCCCGTAAGCGGCATAGACCTCGCCCAGGCTGCGGGCCATGCTGGCGGCAGCGAGGCCGGCGCCGGTCAGAAGCATGCCGATGACGGCGAGCCGCCGCGGGCCGAAGCGGTCGGCGAGCGGCCCGCTCACCATGCCGAGCGCGAAATAGAGAAATCCGGCGAGCGAGAAAACGAGCGAGATCGACCCGCGCGAGGCGGCGAAATCGTGCTGCAATGACGGCAGAAAGGCGCTGAACGTATAGGCGCAGCCGAAGCCGACAAAGGTGACGGCAAAGGTGCCGGCGACCACGAACCAGCCGTAGAATATGCGTGGACTGGGCTCTACCAAGCTACCGCTCACATTCGCCTCCAACGCTGCTTCTCATTTGTCGGCGGCGTCCACCCGATTTCAATGACCTAAGAGGTCATCGGGCTTGGCGTGAGTGGGAACGCTACGGAGAAATCCGAAGTGTCAGCGATTAAAGCTATGGGGCCAAAGCGGCGCCGCTCGCAATGACGCGGGCAAGCAATCCAGCCATGCACCACGCGAGTGGATCGCTGCGGCACGAGATGCAGAGGGCGGCACCGGATCGAGAATAACTCTCAATCGTCGTAAGTCTCGTGCACGGCGACGGCGCCGCGTTTCCAATAAGCGGCAGCCTTCACCCGGTCCTTGCGCACGCCGCGTTCGTCGACGAGATGCCGGCGCAAGGCTTTCGCGGTGGCGGCCTCGGCGGCGGCCCAGGCATAGCCTTCGCCCGGCGGCAGTGGCAATCCGGCAATGGCGTCGCGCAACAGCGAGGTCTCCCCCGGCGCGGCACCGTTGCGATGCAGCCAACGGACGTCGAGCCGTGCACGCGAGGCAAGGCGCTGCTCCTCGCCGGCGTCGGCGACTTCGATAACGGCGAGAGCACGCGTGCCGGCGGGCAGTTCCTCCAAGCGGCGCCCGATCGCCGGCAACGCGCTCTCGTCGCCGGCGAAGAGGTACCAGTCGAAATCGTCCGGCACGATGAACGATCCGCGCGGGCCGCCGACGCCGAGGAAATGTCCCGGCTGCGCTTGCGCGGCCCAGCTCGTCGCCGGACCGTCGCCATGCAGCACGAAGTCGATGGTCAAAGCGTTCGCCGCCGCATCGTAGCGGCGCGGCGTGTAGTCGCGCGCCGGCGGCGGCACGCCGTCCGCGTATACCGGCCCGCTCGGGCCCTGCGCCGGCAACGCCGGCTTCTCCTCCCCCGGATGCGGGAAGAACAGCTTGACATGATCGTCATGCGCGGCGCTGACGAAACCGGCAAGCTCGTCGCCGCCGAGGACGAGGCGCAGCATTTTCGGCGTGATCCGGCTCACCTCGCGGACCTGCAGGAGCCGCCGTTTGGTCTCGTGGCGAACGCGGCGGACGCTGCGTTCCGCCGGAGAAGACACTTGCGACATTGGGGGCGATCCGCGGATGTGAGCCCACTCACATAGGCGATCGCCGCACCGGCGCAAGAGAAGAAGCCGATCCGCGCGACAAGGAACGCGGATCAGAAATGGACATGGCCGAGCTTGTCGGGGTTGCGCGTCACATAGATCGCGACGATGCGGCCGTCGTCGTGCTCGATCGCCAGGGTCATGATCGCCCCGTCCGGCTCGCGCAGCACGAAACCGGCGAGGCCGTTGACGGTGGCGGGACGGACCTGAAAATCGGGCAGCGAGGGATTCTTGCGCGCGATGCCGGCGAGAAAGCGCAGGATCTTGTCCGCCCCGTAGATCGGATTGAACGCCGCGGCGCGCTTGCCGCCGCCGTCCGAATAGAGCACCGCGTCTTGCGCGAGGAGCCGGGCCAGCGTCTGCGTGTCGCCCGAATCGACGGCCTGGCGGAACGCGGCGGCGAGCCGATGCCCCGCCTCGGGCGAAGCGGCAAAACGCGGCCGGCCGGCCTCGACATGCGCGCGGGCGCGCGCGGCAAGCTGGCGGCAGGCCGCCTCCTCGCGGCCCAGCGCGCTCGCCACTTCGGCGAACTCGACGCCGAACACGTCGTGCAGCAGGAAGCTCGCGCGCTCGAGCGGCGACAGCCGTTCGAGCAGCATGATCAAGGCCACGGAAATATCGTGGGCGAGATCGCCGGCGGTCTCCGCGTCGAACGCCTCATCGACCACCGGTTCCGGCAGCCATTGGCCGACATAAAGCTCGCGCCGCGCCTTGGCCGATTTCATCCGGTCGAGACACAATCGCGTCACCACCGTGCCGAGATAGCTCCGCGGCTCGACGATTGCGGTGCGGTCGGCCGCATGCCAGCGCAGATAGGCGTCCTGCACTACATCCTCGGCCTCGGCGCGCGATCCAAGCATGCGATAGGCGAGACCGATGAGCGGGCGCCGATGCGCCTCGAACGATTGCGCCTCCCGGTCGGACACGATGCTCATGCGGCGTTGCTCATGTGGCCTGGTTCACGTGGTGCGCCTCATGCGGCGCGCTTCATGCGGCGCGATTCATGCGGCGCGATCCATGGCGCGCAGCACCGGCCGCGGCTCGCCGCCAATAGTAACGCGCGTACAGGAACGGCCATACCCGAGGGCATATTTCAAGGTCGGGAAGACGCGCGCCGCAACCATGGCGAACGCGAGCGACACCAGCCCGCGCTTGCCGAAGCGACGCACCACCTCCTCGCGCAGATCGTCGGCTTCGGGCGCGTGACGCAGGCTCGTCTCCGCGAACCGCGCCGCCAGCGCCACGTCGTAGGGCATGGCGGCGAAGTCGCGCGCCACGAGGGCGCGTAGGATCGCCGGATCGACGCCGGCGCGCTGGGCCATGTCGATGCCGATCTGCGTGCACGGCCCGCAGTCCTCGCTCATGACGGCGACGATCCCGGCCGCGGCATGCGCGGCGGCCGACACGTCTTTACGGTATCGGCTCAAGGCGGCGGCCCTCCCGAACATGATCAGCGCGCGCGGGTCGGCGTCGAGCACCGCCCGCAGGTAGCTGGCATCATAATTCCAGGTGCGCTCAAAGGCGGCGATCTGCCGCCGCAGCAACCATTTGATCATCGCTCTTCTCCTCGTTGGAGTTGCGCCGCGGCCAGGCGATCCAGAGCGCCAGCGCCGGCGGCAGGAAGACGGAAGGCAGGTCGATGAGAAGCTGATGCGCGTGCTCCCGCCCGGCCGCGGCGTCCCAGAGATGGACGAGCGCATGCAGGGCAAGGAACGCCGCCCCGGCGAGAGCGGCCGGTCGGGCCGCCCGGTTGACCGCGAACCACGGTAGCGTCGCTCCGGCGACCAGATAGGCGGCGCCGATATCGCGGACGAAATGGGCGTTGAACGGGCCGGTGCCGGCGACGCCCGGCACCATTGCGTACCAGTCGGCCGGGGCAACGAGCATGATCAGCCCATTGGCCGCGAGACCGATGCCGAGAACCCAAGCCACCAAACCACGCATATCGAGCCTCCTGCCCCCAAGACGAGGCAGCCGCGCCGTTTGTGACATCGATACTGAAAATTCGCCGGCGCGAGACGGCTGGACGCCTTTGCTCATCGCCGCTCATTCCCGCGAAAGCGGGAATCCATTGGTTTTTCTGCCGCGCTGGGTCCCCGCTTTCGCGGGGACGAGCGGTTGAACGACGTCGCGTCCTGCGAGCCGCGCGTATTAGGCCGCGGGATCATGCGCCGCTCGAATGCTCAGGGGCGCAGTGCTCGCCGAGCCCAGCGCCGCCGCGCGACGAGGGCGAGCAATACCGCAAGGGAAAGCGTCGCGGCGACGAGCACAACGCCCGCATAGAAGCGGCCGCCGGGCCGATCGACCGTACGCGACCAGAGCGACGGCGCCTCGTTGCCTCGCGGCAGACGAAAGGCCACGAGGCTGTCGGCGATCGAGGTGCCGGCCTCGGAGCTGCCGCCAGCGGCAATGACCACGTACTGCTCGCCGTTCCACATATAGGTCATCGGGTTGGCGACGCCCGGCACCGGCAACCGGCCTTGCCACAGCTCGGCGCCGGTCTTGGCCGCGAAGGCGCGCAGATAGGCGTCGAGCGCGCCGGTGAAGACGACGCCGCCGCCGGTAACCAGGACGCCGCTGAGAAGCGGCGTGCCCCAGGCAAAAGCGAGGCCGAGCGGCGCCTGATCCTCGGTGGTCCCCACGGTCGATTGCCAGAGAATTTTGCCGGCTTTCAGATCGACCGCGACCATTGCGCCCCAGGGCGGCGGATTGCACAGATTGCCGAGCGCAGACCGCGCCACCGCGCGCGTCATGGCAAAGCGTGCGCCGCTCTGCGCCGCGAATTCCTCTCCGGGCGCCGGCTTGAAACCGCGGGCCTCGGCTTGCGGGATCAGCGTGACGATGTGCACCGCCCGCGACGTGTTGGCATAGAGGATCTGGTTGACCGGATCGAAGGCCACGCCGCCCCAGTTCACGCCGCCGCCGGTGAAGGGAAAGATCACGGTGCCCTGGGTCGAAGGCGGCGTGAAGAGCCCCTCGTTGCGGGCGCGGGCGAGCTTCTCCCGGCAGGATCCGCGACTGATGATGCCGAATGCGTCGTCGGCGGAAAGGCGCTGCGGCACCAACGCCGGCACATGGGTCGGAAACGGCTGTGTCGGCGAGAGCTGTTCGCCCTCGGCGCCGCCCTGCGGCACCGGACGTTCCTCGACCGGCCAGACCGGCTGGCCGCTCGCCCTGTCGAGCACGAACAGAAAACCTTGTTTGGTCGGCTGGATGACGACGTCGCGCTCGCCGGCGCCGGTGTCGATGCGCGCGAGCGTCGGCTGCGCCGGCGGATCGTAGTCCCACAGATCGTGGTGCACGGTCTGAAAGGCCCAGGCGAGTTCGCCGGTCTCGGCGCGCAACGCCACCACTGAATCGGCGTGCTCGTCGTTGCCCGGCCGCCGACCGCCCCAGAAATCGGGGCTCGGCGAGGTGGTCGGAACAAAGACGAGCCCCAGCGCCTCGTCGACCGACATCGGCGCCCAGGCATTGGCCGCGCCGGCCTCGATGGTTTGATGGTCGAGCGGATCCCAGGTCCAGCGCGGACGGCCGGTGCGTGCATCAAAGGCCCGCACCGTTCCCGGCGGCTCCAGCACGCGCTGATTGTCCGCTATCGAGGAACCGACAATGACGACGCCGCGGGCGACGACCGGCGGAGAGGTGATCTGTATCTCGCCCGGCCATCTGAGCGGCACGCCGACGTCGATCTTGACCTCGCCCGCTTCGCCGAAATCGGCGCAGGGCGCCCCGGTCCCGGCGTCGAGCGCGATGATGCGGAGATCAGCAGTGCCGGTGAAGATGCGCGCCCGGCAGGCCGCCTGCGCCGGCGCCTGCGGGTCCACCCAATAGGTGACGCCGCGGCAATTGTAGCGATTGCCGGGACGCTGGGTTTCACTGACCTTGGGATCGAAGCGCCATTTCTGCGCACCGGTTCCCGGGTCGAGCGCGATCACCTCGTTGAAGGCCGTGCACAGGATCAGGCTGTTCTCGACGAACAGCGGCGTCGCCTCGAGCTTGGTGTGGGCCATGAGCTTGGCATCGCGACGCGCGAGATCGCCGGTGCGGAATTCCCAGGCGCGGATGAGGTTGCCGACATTGTCGGGAGTGATCTGCGCAATCGCCGAGAAGCGCGTGCCGCCGCTGTCGCCGCCCCAATGCTCCCACGCCGATGCATGCGGCGCGACCAGGCCCGCGAGCAAGCATGACAACACCAGAACGAAACCGACCGCGCTCGACCGCATGCTGTCCAACCCCGACCCGAGCGCGTTTGCCGACACCGCTCGCTTCCACTTGGCTGCAATCTGCCATGCAGAAATCGAAGTTCAAGCGTATTGCACGAAAGGACGGAGTGCGACACTCTCCGCAGCAAGAGCGAGATACCGCAGAGGAAACGCCCGTGAACGAGCCCCGCCCGAACTTCTCTCACGCCATGCCCGCCGCCGAGCCGCAAGAAGCCGGCCTCTCGCCCGCCGGCCTCGCCAAGCTCACCGCGATCATGCAGCGCGAGATCGACGCCAAGCGCCTTCCCGGCGTCTCGATGCTGATCGCGCGGCGCGGCAAGATCGGTTACCGCCGCGATCTCGGCGCCTTGCGCCCGGGCGGCCCGGCGATGCCGGGCAACGCCATCTACCGCGTCTATTCGATGACCAAGCCGATCGTCTCGACCGCGCTGATGATGCTGGTCGAGGACGGCCGGCTGTTCATCGCCGACCCGGTGGCGAAATACATCCCCGATTTTGCCGACCCGAAGGTCGGCGTCGAGAAGGACGGCAAGCTCGAGCTTGTCCCCGCCAGGCGTCCGATCACCATCCAGGATCTGCTGCGCCATACCTCGGGGCTGACCTATGGCTTCACCGGGAATTCCGCCGTGCAGCGGCTCTATCTCGACGCGCGCATCGGCGACTTTAATGTTCCCAGCGCCGAGATGGTCGCCGCGCTCGCCAAGCTGCCGCTCCTGCAGCAGCCGGGAACCTCGTGGGACTACAGCCATTCGACCGACGTGGTCGGACGCATCGTCGAGGTCGTCTCCGGGCAGACCCTGGGCGCATTCCTGCGGGAAAAAATCTTTGCGCCGCTCGGCATGAACGACACCGGCTTCTTCACCACGCCGGAGAAATTCGAGCGCCTGGCCGAGCCGTTCGACAAGGACCCCGACACCGGCGCCGAGGTGAAGCTCCTCAACGCGCGCGCCGCGCCGAAATTCGAAATGGGCGGCGGCGGTCTCGTTTCGACCATGGACGACTACGCGCGCTTCATGCAGATGCTCTACGCCGGCGGCACGCTCGGCAGCGCCCGCATCCTCGGCGGCAAGACGATCGCGTTCATGGCTTCCGACCATCTCGGGCCGAACGTGCGCATCGGCACCACCTATCTCTTGGCGCCCGGCCATGGCTTCGGTCTCGGCTTCGCCGTTCGCCGCGAGCCGGGGATGGCGCCGACGCCGGGCACGGTCGGCGAGTTCTTCTGGGGCGGCATCGCCGGCACCGCGTTCTGGATCGCGCCGCGGGAGGAATTGATGGCGCTGATGATGATCCAGGCGCCCGGACAGCGCGACTATTACCGTCAGATGTTCCGCAATCTCGTGTACGCGGCGCTCGCCTGAACGGCGGCGGGTGAATGCTTCGTCGCGCCTGGCAGCGAGGCATGATCGCGCTGGCGCGATCGGACACACTCAAGACGACGATCCAGAAAACGCGCGCCGCCTCGGCGCTGGCGACACGCTATGTGGCCGGCGTCACCGCGCAAGAGGGCGTCGAGCGCGCGGCGGCACTGCGCGCCAAGTGCGCGATCCACGGTTCGCTCTTCTATCTCGGCGAATATGTCGACCGCGCGGAGCTCGTCGCCGAGAATGTCGCGGCCAAGCTTGCAGCGGCCGCGCTCCTCGGCCGCGCCGGCCTCGACGTGCACATATCCGTCGATCCGACGCAGATCGGCCACAGCTTCGATCCGGCCGCCGCGCGGCGCCACGCCTTTGCCATCGCCGAAGCCGTGGCGCAGGCCGCGGGCGACCGGCCGGGCGTCCACGCACTCATGCTCGACATGGAAGACCAGAGCGTGACCGACGCGACCATCGCGCTGCATGACGCGATGAGATCGGCCGGGCTGCCAGCGGCGCTCACGCTGCAGGCCTATCTGCGGCGCACGGAGGCGGATCTGCGCGCGCAAATCCGCGGCGGCGCGCGCGTGCGCCTGGTCAAAGGCGCGTTCGCCGCCGACAGCAGCGCCGCGTTCACGCGCCGGGCGGAGATCAAAGCGAACTCGCGCCGGCTCATCGATCTCATGTTCTCGCGCGAGGCGCGCGATACCGGCTTCTATCCGATCATCGCCACGCATGACGACCGACTGCACCGCTACGCCATCGAGCGCGCCGCGGCGAATGACTGGCGTGCCGGCGACTATGAGTTCGAGATGCTGCTCGGCGTGCGCGGCGATGTTGCCGAGGATCTGGCGCGGCGCGGCGAGCGCGTGCGGCTCTATCTGCCTTTCGGCCGGGACTGGTGGCCCTATGCGGTCCGCCGCATCGGCGAGAACCCGCGCAATGCGTGGCTGTTGCTCCGCTCGCTGGCGAACGCCCGCGGTGCGCCGGCCGTGGCGCGCGTTCGCTAGCTGAACAACCGGTAGGAGCCGATTGCGGTCAGGTCGGTTACGACCGGCGGCTCTTCGCAACGGTCTTTGATGCCGGCCACAAACGACTTGAACGCGGCGGTTTGCAGCAGTGGATTGCTGCCGTCCGCGGTCTCGATCGACGCGATGTGGACGAACGACACGCCGTCTTCGAGCTTGAATGACGCATAGCGCAAGCCGGCCGGACGGTTCTTTTCCAGTTCTTCGAACACTTGCTCGATGTAGCGCAGGTTCTCGCCGGCCCGGTCAGGCTTGGTCTTGTATCGGACCATGACCATTGTCATCGCCATCATCCCGCGTGAGTGACGCGGCCGATCGTGCCGCGCGGCAAGAGCCTAATGTCAATTTAAAGCAGAATCTATCGATATCATTTTCGAGTCAGAGGCCACAAAAACAGACGACCGCTCGCCCGCAAGCCGCTCCGCGGAACGTTGCCGACGACCCCACGCTTTTCATCGGCACGGGTCCTGTAAGGAGTAACAAATGGCAATCGTCTCAAGGACTCAGTTCGTCAAGATCCTGTTGGCCGGAACCATCATGGCGAGCAGCATTTCATTTGCTGCCGCGTTTGGCGCCGGGGCCGGCGCCGGCGCGGGTGGCGCAGGAGCAGGCGCTGGTGCGGGTGCAGGCGCCGGAGGTGCCGGCGCGGGTGCGGGTGCTGGCGCCGCGGGCGCCGGAGCAGGTGCTGGAGCCGGCGCCGGTTCAGGCGGCGCTGGAGCTGGAGCAGGCGCTGGTGCGGCAGGTGCTGGAGCCGGCGCAGGCGCCGGCACGGGTGGTGCGGGAGCGGGCGCGGGTGCTGCCGGCGCCGGGAGCGGCACCGGAGGTACCAGCGGCAGCGGCGGGCAAGCCGGGCTCCTCGGCCCGACTCTCGGCCGGTAATTAATAACGAGCGGCAAGCGCCTTCGTAGAGTTCCGGCAGCTCTACGAAGACCTTGCCGTCAACGGGACCAAATCGAAGCGGCACTGGCCAACATCGAGCCGCCACTTTGAACCGATATCATACGGACCAACACGCTGGAGAATTGGCTTACCGCCAGCGGCGGTGCAGCCAAAGCCACTGCTCGGGGTGCTCACGCACCCAGCCTTCCACCACCGTGGTGATCGCCTGCATTGTTCCGGCGACATCGATGCGACCTTCGGCGTTGCGTGCCGGCTGCAGTTCCTCGCTGATTTCGGCGGCGAAGCGGCCATCTGGCAGGCGGATAACCCGGACGCCGTAGATTGGGCACTCGATCTGCCGCGCCAACACAGCGATGAGTGGGTTGACCAGGCAACGACGGCCGAAAAACGTGACCGGAATCCCCCTGGCATCGTGCTGATCAACCAGTATGCCGACGTGGCGGCCCTGCTCGAGGCCGCGCGCGAGCCGGATAGGCGCGTCGAAGCCTGCCGCCACAATGGTGCCCATGACGTTGGCCCGCAGCTTAACGATAGCGTTGGCCACCGAGCCCATGCTGGGTCGGCGGTAAAGCACCATGAAGTCGATCCCATCGCTCTCCGCGATGACGGGCGGCAGCTCCCAGTTGGCGAGATGGGCGCCAAACACGAGCGCGGGTTTGCCGTCGTCGCGCAGACGCAGGCTCCGTTCGATGGCGACGGCGCTGCGCTCGATGTTAGGGTACCGCCACCGCTCGCCGGCACAAATGCGATCGAGGCTAACGAACTCAGCCGATACCCGACCGAGATTGTCCCAAACTCCCGCGAGGATTGCCTCGATCTCGGCGGCTGATTTGTCAGGGAAAGCCGCAGCGAGATTTTTCTGCCCGGTCCGGTGCTCTGGGAGCCATGGGCCGACGTTACGCATTAAAGCGCCGACGAAATTGCTCAGCCCTACGCGGTCGAACCGGCGCGTGAGCCGGAACAGCGGCCCTATGATCCAGCCCACTGGCGCGTCGAGACGCCGCTTCAGCTTATAACCGATCTGCCATCGCAGGCGCCGCAGCGCGGTCTTCGCGGAGATTCTCAAGGTGACGCTCTGGGGTGGCACGAGCCTTCACTCACGCGAAGAAAAATCTTCAGATCAACAAGCTAGTCCAGCGCCCAGTTGCGCCGCACCATTGAGCTTGTCGCCAAATTCCAGTTCAGCGAAATTTGCCAACTCTGCAAATCGAGTCAATCACAATTGCCGAGTTGAAGGTAGCGAGCGAGCCGGGAGCGTTGTTGGCGGACCCGGCTGGAGCGCGCTCAGAAACGACGCGACTGACGCAACCGCGACATCAGCGGACTGCTCAATAATCTGCGCCTGAACCCATGCGCCGTCTGATCGGTGTGCTAGCTTTGACCCCTGCGATGCCAGGTCCTGAGCCTAAAGGGAGAGGCAGTGAGACGGCGCTCCACAGCAGGCGGCAAACCGATCAAAGGGCGACGCCGCGAGGCGCCGGAGCCGAAAGGTCCGGCGATTGGAGCAGCTTGCTCGTTTGCGCAACCTCATCCGCCGGAATGAAGATCATTCGTGGAAAGAGGGCTCTCGTGACCGGCGCCGCATCCGGGATCGGCCGCGCCATTGCGAATGCGCTCGCCAAGGAGGGAGCGGACCTTTACCTGGTCGACATCGATGAGACAAATCTCCGCGCGACGGCGCGCGAGGCGGAGAGTTGCGGCATCACGGTTGCAAGCTACGTCGTCGATCTTTCGGAGCCTGCGGCGATCACCGCTTTGGTCAATTCTCTCCGGTCCAGCGCGAGCCGACTCGACATTCTGGTCAATAATGCGGGCGTCTCCTATTACGGGAGGACCGAATCGATGACCGCCGAACAATGGAGCCGGCTGCTTGCCGTCAATCTGCTGGCGCCGATCCAATTAGTGCGCGAGCTCCTGCCGTTGTTGGCTGCGCAAGACGAAGCCCACATCCTCAACGTATGCAGCTTACTTGGCCTCGTCCCGGCACGTAAGGTTACCGCGTATCAGGTGAGCAAGTTCGGCCTTGTTGGATTTACCGCGGCGCTGCGCGTGGAATATGCGCGGCCAAGCTTCGGCGTGACCGCGCTCTGTCCGGGTTTCGTCCGCACGAGGATGCTCGAGAACCATGCCACCGGCACGCCGGAGCAGCCGCGGCATCAATTTCCGGCGTGGATCTGCACCAGCGCCGACAATGTCGCTATGAACGCGATCCGAGCCATCCGCAGCAACAAGGGGCTGGTCGTACTCACGCCATTGGCGCGGCTATGGTGGTGGCTTGCGCGGCTCTCGCCGGAGCTCGTCGACTGGATCGCGCGCGAGGGCTGGCGCCGCAAGGGGCGCATCGATATCGCGCGAAGATGAAGGCGCAGCGATTACGTGACTATGGGAATTGCCCTTCCAACTCCCTCCATTCTCCTATGGGCGGCGGCTCGTGTGCTGATCGAGCACCGCTTGCGCACGCACCAGGGTTTCCTCGACCGTGCCCGACGCATCGATCCGGGTCCAGTCGATCGGGCCAAGGTCGTAGCGCTCCTGTGCTCGCGCCACCACGTCTTCGGCGTCTGATGCATCGTTCAAACGTGTACCAACCCGGGCAACCCGGAGCTCCAGACCGGCGGTGAGAAACAAACCCAGCAGGCGGACATTGACGGCTTTTGCTACCTCGGCAAGGGCACTGCGCTCCTGTGGCTGTGCGAAGACGGCATCGACGATCGCTGAATGCTTGGCGGCGAGGATGCGGTGCGCCTTCTCGCTGAGAGCGGCGTAAACACGCTTCGATACCTCGGGTGCATAGGCCGCTTCCGGTAGCTTATCTGCTTCCGCAATACCGAATAGCCCTTTGCGCTCGACATCCGAGCGCACGATGACGGCGCCGGGCATCGGGGCGATGCCAGGCGCAAGCGCCCGCGCAAGCCGCGTTTTTCCCGTGCCGGAGAGGCCACCGACAGCAACGAATTTTGCTTCGGATGGCGCGATTGCGCGCTGGGCGAACGCGAAATAAGCACGCGCCGACCGTTCAATCTCCGCCCGCTCGAGCGCGTCCACGCGCTCGATCCGTGCGGCGGTGACCTTGGCGCGGATCGCGGCCCTGAGCGAGAGAAAGAGCGGCAATGCGGCGAGGCCGTCGAGATCCTCGGCCCGCCGCGTCTCGGCGAGATAGCGGTTGAGCACGATGTTTGCGGCTTCCGGACGGCCGCGTTCGCACAGGTCCATCAGCAGAAAGGCTAGGTCGTAGAGCACGTCGCCGGCGGCGATCAGCGGATCGAACTCGATGGCGTCGAACAACACAGGACGGCCGTCGATGAGCGCGATGTTGCCGAGATGCAAATCCCCGTGGCCACGCCGCACGCGGCCGAGCCGTCCACGATGCGCCAGCAATGCTTCTACGCGCCCGTAGGCCTGGCGCGAACAAAGATCGAGCGTGCCCACAGCCTCGGGCTCAAACAGCTCGGGCATCTTTCGAAATGCTTCAAGGTTCTGGTCGAGATAGGCTCCGAGCGCGGCAATCCATGGTGCGGCCTCGACAATCGGGGCCTTCTCGTGAGCGGCGGCGACCGCTGTGCCGAGCGCGTCGGCCAGCGTCTCATCGATTTCACCCGCCAGGTGGTCCAGCGTGCGCGTCTCATCGAAGCGCTGCATTTCCACCGCCCATTCAACCGGCTTGCCTTTACCGGCGATCGCAAGTCTGCCGTCGGCCTCGCGCGTGATGGCGACGACGCCGCGATAAATCTCCGGCGCATACGGGACATTGACGGCAAGCTCGGCCTCGCACGCTTCCTTGCGCTTGGCCAGGGTCGAATAGTCGAGGAACGGAAAACGCACGGCGCGCTTGACCTTGAGGGCGCGATTGCCGGCCAGAAACACCGACGCCGCATGGGTATCGATGCGCCGGACGGCCTGGCCGCGGGTCATGCGACATCCATGGCTCGCAGACTCAACAAGAAACGCAAAGACCTGTTCCTGGCTTTCTGTCTTGTCGTTCATCGACTGCAACTCCGAGCGAGTTATCTGGCCAAAGGTTTTACCGGAGCAGCCGTGGTTGTCGGTGACGGCATTGAAGCGAAACGGGCCTGCTAGACTTTCGCCGGCCGGTCGCCCGCTCTCGCGATATGGGCGTAGAAGGCCCGCTTCACCATCTCGGTCATCACCAGGAAGGCCGCGACGACAGCGAGCAGAAAGACGAAATAGGAAGCAGGCAGATATACGAACGCGAACCACCGGCCAATTGCCGGCAGGAAGGGCAGCGCGAGGGTTAATGCTGCGGTACCTAACGCAAGTCCGACCACGGCCCAGTGAGGTCGGCTGGCAAACACGCTTCGGCGGGTCCGCACGGCGAAAATCATCAGGATCTGCGTCACCAACGATTCGACGAACCACCCGGTGCGAAAAAAGGCTTCGGTGGCGTGGAAAAACAGCAACAATACTGCGAACGTCGCAATGTCGAACAGGGTACTGATCGGACCGATCACGATCATGAAGCGCTCGATCAGGCGAATATCCCAATGTATCGGCCGCTCGATGGCTTCGGGGTCCACATTATCCAGCGGCAATCCGGTCTGAGCGACGTCGTAAATCAGATTTGTCAGCAGCACCTGAATTGGCAGGAGCGGCAGGAAGGGCAGAAACAGCCCCGCCAGAACCATACTGAATATGTTGCCTAAGTTGGCACTGCTAGCCATCAGGATGTATTTGCCGGTGTTGACGATCGTGCGTCGTCCCTCCATCACCCCGGCACGCACCACGCCTAGGTCCTGGTCCAGCAGGATGATCTCTGCTGCCGCCTTGGCTACGTCCGCGGCGCTGTCCACGGAGATGCCAACGTCCGCGGCGTGCAACGCCGGGGCGTCGTTGATGCCGTCGCCGAGAAAACCCACCGTTTGGCCCATGCGCTTTAGCGCCATGATCACGCGCAGCTTCTGCTGCGGCGAAATACGACAGAACAACCGCGCTTGGCCCAAACGTCCGATCAACGCTTCGTCGCTGAGTGCCCCCAGCTCTGCTCCGGTGATCACCTTTCCAGGATCGAAGCCGAGTTCTCCGCAAAGGTGCTGCGCCACCCGCTCGTTGTCCCCGGTCAGAATCTTCACCGCCAGGCCGGCCGCAGCGAGCTCGGCAAGCGCCGCGCGCGCGGAGACTTTCGGCGGGTCGAGGAACACGGCGAAGCCGGCAAAGGTGAGTCCCGTCTCGTCGGCCAGCACGCACGTTGCCTGATCCGGTGGCTCTGTCCGACTGGCGATGCCAAGCAGCCGGAAGCCCTGGGCGCTTAATCGTTCGAAGAGCGCCTGCACCTTTGCGCGAAGCTCATCGGTCAGTACCTGGCTGCTGCCATCCGGCGTTTCCGCGGAAATGCAGATTCGGATGACGTCCTCGGGTGCCCCTTTGAGGATCAGCGTTCGGACACCGTCGCGTTCGACCAATACGGAGACGCAGCGCCGCTCGAAGTCGAAAGGCACCTCGTCGATCTTCCGCCACGGCGAAGGGTCGATCGTGCCATGGGCGAGGATGGCATTGTCGAGCGGGCTCTTCAGGCCGCTCTCGAAATGGCTGTTCAGCCAGGCCAGCGTAAGCACCCGCTCGCTATCGTTGTCGGTGATATCAACGTGCCGGCTCAGTGCGATGCGCGCCTCGGTCAGCGTGCCGGTCTTGTCGGTGCAGAGCACGTCCATCGCGCCGAGATTGTGGATCGCCGGCAGGCTCTTTACGATCACACGTTGACGCGCCAGCCGGACCGCGCCACGCGCGAGCGTAATGGTCATGATCATCGGCAGCAGTTCCGGCGTCAGCCCGACCGCGAGCGCCAGCGCAAAGATCAGGGCGTCCATCCAGGGCCGGTGGAACGCCATGCTCTCGGCCATGACCAGCAGGACGAGCACGAGGGTGATGCGCAGGATCAGCATGCTGAACCGCCGCAGTCCCGTTTCGAAAGAGGTCGGCGGCGGCTTGGCGATCAGCGTGGCGGCAAGCTGACCGAGCGTAGTGCGGCGCCCGGTTCGGCAGACGAGCTGGATGGCGCTGCCGGCAATCACCGAGGTGCCGGCGAGCGCCACGTTGCCGGCTTCGCTGCATTCGGTCGCCGGGTCACCAAGTGTGGCGGCGCGCTTCTCGACCGGAAAGGATTCTCCGGTCAGCAGCGCCTGATCAACGAAGAAATCGCGGCTCGACAGCAGCACTCCGTCGGCCGGCACCATGTCGCCGGCGGTAAGCCGGACGATGTCGCCCGGGACCAGTTGGACGACCGGCAGGCTCGTTTCCGCGCCGTCGCGGCGCACGTCCGCCCGCAGCGCCACCTGCTGACGCAATGCGTCGACCGCATTCTGAGCCTGGCTCGCCTGCGCGAAGTCCAGCAGCACCGAGAGCAACACGATGCTGGCGATGATGATGAAGCTCGCGACGTCGCCCGTAGCAGCTGAAAGCGCGCTCGATGCCAGCAGGATTAAAACCAGCGGATTGGCCAGCAGCCGAAGAAATCGAAGCCATGCCGGTGAACGCTTGGGCGTGGCGGCGTCGTTGCTGCCGTAGCGCAGCAGTCGGATCGCTGCTTCCTGCGACGTCAGACCGCTGTCCGTGACGCCCAGTTGCGGAAGAAGTTCGACAGTCGGCTGTTTCCAATACGCTATCTCAATCATCGGACAGACCTTCTACCAGTTTTAGAGAGCATGATGCCGGCGGTCGGGGAAGCCTCGACCACAACCGGGCTCTCCGAGAGTGGTGTCCGCAATCAGCTTCGCTTGCGAGCCAAGCGAATGCGTTCTCGCTCTCAGCGCGCTTCTTGAACCTCATCGGAAGAAGCTGAAACCGCGCGCCCCGGCGACTGCGCCGAGAACCGTCACTGCGGCCAGAATGAGCAAAAAGCCGTGCAGACGCGTGATGCGGCGCAGAGTAGACGCCGGGTTGAGCCGCGCCTGCCGCCGGAGTCTTTCGTGCAGCAATGGCTCCAACACAAAAACCATGAGCACGAAGACAAGCCAAAGGCCTAACATAGCCGACATCCACCAGAAATGCGGATCAGCGAAGCGTCCCCAGAGATCCATCCGGTAGGTCATCCACAGACCCGTCGCTCCGGCAAACGGAATCGAAAAGCGGACCTGCGCCGCAAAGCGCAGCTCGACACTGTCGAAAAGTGCAAGACCCTCCTCGCCGGTTGAGCGCAACCGGGCAAGCGGCAATACGACGAGTGTCACGAATGCGAGGCCGCCGATCCAATGCATGACCGCAAGCACATGCAGCGCCAGGGCGACTGCGACGTCATCCACCGTCTGCTCCCCTCCGAGCGCTCGGCTGGCTGAAAACGCAATCGCCGCCGCTCTAGCGCTTACTTCTGCGCCGAACCGGCGTGCATCAATCCGTCGTCGAGCGGGCCGTCCACGATTAGGAATCCTGCAAGGCCGCGCTCGATTCGCGACAGCGCGTGGTCCACAATCGTGTAACGGCCGGACCGTTGAATCTTGAAATCGACGACGGTTGCGCCGCCTGGCGGTACGGTTACGGTCTGTACGCCGACGAGCGGTGGCGAGCTGAGACCGGCGCTCTGGTAGACGTGATCGAAGATTTCGCCGATCACGTGGAAGGACGATGTGAAATTGGGGCCGCCGACGCCAAAATAGATGCGGACCGTCTCGCCAATGCTGGCGCGCAGCGGATGCGTTTTGGTCAAGGCGCCAACAGCGCCGTTGAAGAGGAAATATTCCGGCCGCTCGGAGATCAATTTCTCGTAGTCCATTTCCTGATCGCCATGGGCACCGAACGGTTGGGCGGTGTAAAGCTCGCCTTGCATGACATAAAACTCACGATCGACCTGCGGCAGACCGCCTTCCGGCTCTACCAGAATCATACCGTACATGCCGTTGGTGATGTGCTGGGGCACGCTCGGTGTAGCGCAGTGATAGACAAAAAGACCCGGCACGAGCGCCTTGAAGGTCACAATTTTTTCTGCGCCCGGATCGGTTTGGGTAAACTCCGCACCGCCCCCTGGACCGGTGGCGGCATGAAAATCGACCGAATGCACCATGACGCTGTCTTTGTCGTTCTTGAGATGAACCTCGACGGTATCGCCAACGCGAACACGCAACATCGGTCCCGGGACTTTGCCATCGAAAGTCCAATAATTGTACGTGGTTTTATCGGCCAGTTGCCCCTGAACTTCGACCGTGCGCAGGTCCACACGCACGACCTGCGGCGGACGAGCGCCGATGGGCGGAGGCAGGTCGGTGGGATCGCGCGTGACATCCGCTGCCGTCGCCACTGTCGCCGTACGCGCGCCCGGCGCGACCTGAATTCGACCTTGCATGCCGGCTTCGCGATGGCCCGGCGCGGAGCAATAATAGAAGAACTCCCCGGTCTTGGACGCGGTAAACGTGACCGCGCTACTAGCCCCCTTGCCAATGACCCGGCTGGAGCGCGCCCCGTATTGATCTATGACGATGTCGTGTTCGGCGCCTTCGCCGTTGATCAAATTGATCTGTACGGTCTCGCCTTCATGCACCACGACAGTGGGATTGACGGCGGCATTTATATCGCCGCCGACGCCAATATAGACCATGCGGCCTTCGGCAATGCCGGTGCGTAACGTGAACACGGTCGGCGCATGCATGTCGCTCGACATCGCGCCCGGTTGCATTGCCGTAGGCGGCGATGCGGTTGCCGCCGGGGCAGTTGTTGTCGCCGCTGCCGCTCCTCCAGAGCCCGGCTTTGTCAGCGAGGCCATGCAAAGTGGAAAGCCCTCCAAGAGCTGGGGGCTCCAAAGGATCACAGAAACGATGACCAACCCCACGGCGATCAGCGTGGATTTGAACAAACCAAGGAATGTGAATCTGGGAGAATTGAACGCCATATTTCAACGCCTCGTTATGTGAAAATAGCGCGCCCGGGATTCGAGCTATTGGACTTTCTTTCCGTCCGGGCCGTATTGCTTGAGGAAGGCGATCAGGTCGTCGATTTTTGTGTCGTCCTTCACGCCCGCATAGGTCATTTTGGTTCCCGGCACCTTGGCTTTGGGGTCTTTTATGTATTCGCGAAATGTCGCCTCATCCCAAGTCAGACCGGAATTCTTGTTGGCATCGGAATAATTGTAACCGGCATAGGTTCCCGCCGGGCGTCCGATCACGCCATTGAGCGGCGGACCAATCGCGTTCTTCGCCGTTTCGCCGATCTGATGGCACACCTTGCATTGGGCGAAGACTTTTTCCCCGCTAGCGGGGTCCCCGGCCAACGCTTGATTAACGGGAACGAAGGCGAGCATTCCCGTCAGCAAAATTCCAAACTTTAGAGTGAAATGCATTGGTCCCTCTCGATACCTGAAGCGAATCGTAGCGCGCGCTGCGGACGTTAGGCTCATCACCGGATAGCATCATCAGAATCGACGTTCGATGCGATTGACGAAGATCAATACGCGAAGAGATGGCGGTGGCTCAGTGTGGCCGATCGCTTCCGCTCCCCCAGGTGGGCGGGCGACCCAGCAATAATGGGCCAAAAATTCCGGCAAAGCCGCCGAACGCCAGAATCCAGGCGGACGCGGCGATGTGGAGAAGTAGGCTCGACGGTGCGAACGCCGCCGCGATGCGGGCGAGCGCCGCAACCAGCACGCAGAAATAAATCAGCTGCGTCGCCGCCGACGCCGCAAGCTTTTGTCCGGTATGACCGAGGCTGACGCGTGTCATCATCGCCAGGGTCATCAGGCCGATTGCGCCGGCGGTCCAAGCATGTATGCCGGCGCTCGCAGGCCATTTGGACGGCCACAGTATCGCCGCGGCGAGCAGGAGAAAGCCGAGCGGCACGAATGCGTAGCCGACATGAAGCACAAAAACGAGACGATCAGCTAACGTGCGGTCGCCGGCCCAACGCGCGAGTCGAATGGCCTGCAGCACCCCCGCGATCATCAGCCCCAAGCCGGCCGCGGCCAGCTGCGGCGATACGATCCATATTGCCAGCGCCAGCACGCTGCAGCCGATCGTGAACGCATCGAACCGTGAAAACGTCCGTGGCAGCCGACCAGAATTATTCCGCACCAGCCAGTTGTGCGTGAAGCTCGGCACGACGCGTCCGCCGACCAGCACAATAAGACCGATGGACGCCGCGATGCCCAGACGCACGCCGTAATCGGCGCTGCCGCGTGCGATCACCTCGACGTGGAATACGATATTGCCGGTAATCAGCACGGCTAGCACGACGAGGACACGAAGATTGCGCCAATTCTTGCCGGCAATGATCTCACGCAACACCACCGCCGCGAGGGTAGCAAGGAAGCCGACATCAATCACGGCGGCGAGTACGGCACCCCAGATCGCAGAGCCCGATACCGCCACGCGGCCCGCCAGCCACAGCGCGCCGAGGCCGGCCAGCGGATAGCCGTTGACCGGCAGCCGCCCGGTCCAATTCGGAATGGCCGTGAGCAAAAAGCCGGCGGCGATCGCTGCCACATACCCATAGAGCATCTCGTGGATATGCCAGTCGAGCGGCGTGAATGCGGTCGGCAGCGACAGTCTGCCGAAATATTGCGGGAGCCACAGCACGATCCCGAGAGCGGCCCACAATGCACCGCCGAGAAAGAATGGGCGGAACCCGTAGGAGAACAGCGTCGGCCCCGCGTATTGGCGGCGTCGCCGCAACGCGGCCGGCATGCTGGTCGTGCGTTCGGTCATTTTTGCCGTTGGCTCCGCCGCGCGCGGCGGGTCTAGCTGTGCTCAGCACCGCCGATCTCGACCAGCAAGTTGTCGACGACGCGGCGAACATCCGGGATCGCCTCTACCGCCAATCGGAGCACTTTTTTGTCCGTTTCGGAACTGACGGTCCCCCACAGCTGGACGATTCCGTCATGCACGATGACATTGGGCAGGGCGGGCCCGGTCCGCGGCGCTTCCTGCATTCGGGCAAAAGCTTGACCGCGAAGCTTGGCGTCGCTCATGGCAGTGCTCTCCAAGGGCCCTTCGGTCAGACTGGCAAGCGCTTGAACGAGGTTTGCGCGGCTAACTACGCCGACAATTTTTCCGTCACGTACAATCGGCACCCGCTTGATGTGGTTCTTTTCAAGGAGCGCCGCTACGTGAGCAAGAGAGTCGTTCGGTTTTGCGGTGACAACGGCACGGGTCATGACGTCGCTTGCCGCGCGCGAATGCGACCGAATAAACTCGTCAGTAAACGCTAGGTTCGCGCTCAGCGCGCCAAGCCACCAGGATCGAGTTCTCTCGGTGCCAATTTCAGATCGCCGCATCAAGTCGCCTTCGCTGACGATTCCTACGAGCTTGCCCTGCCCGTCGACGACGGGGACCGCGCTGATACGGTTGGCCACGAGGATTTTGGCAACATCCCGCACCGACGCGTCAGCCGTGACGGTAATAACATCCGATATCATGACATCGGCGGCATTCATCGCGCTCACTCCTATTTCTAATAGAGGTGAGCGGGGCACGGTCGGCCTTGATTCAGGTCAATTGCCTGTTTCGCGAGTGTACACTTGACCTGCGGTCCGGGAAGGCAATGCTGCAATCGGCGGCGCCGCAGCTTCCGAGCCATCGCGTGTCGCGATCCGCCGAGATGACCCTAAGACGGCATGTTGGTCATGACAGAACGTCGGCTATTGGACGGCGGGGAGAATGCGGCACGGCGGAACCGCGGCCCGCTCTGAGCAGGAGCTGCGGATAACCGGCCAGGTGCAGTTCGGTCGCCAAGCGAGTGCGAAGCTCTGAAACTTCGATCGGTTGATTGAGATATGATGTCGCGTAACCAGCCTTCGTAGCGGCCAAGAGCAGGCGCTGCAGGCCGAGGCCCGCGGCAAGCCATGCTTCGTTGTTGTCCATCGGCGTGGCCACCGCGACCAGCAACGGCGACCACGCGCCAGTCGCTCGCGCGGTCGCTTGGCGGCAATCTCAGCATTGTCTGAAGTGTTGACTTTGCCCGTCAGTCCGGCTGGCAGGCTTCACGTATCCGGTCCACGAGCGCGTTACCCAATAGCGGCTTTTCGACGATCCAAATAGCAGCCTGGCCGGCGCGGGCTCTCAACGTGGCATTTGGCTGACTGATAATAAGAATCGTCGGGGTCATGACCTTGCGCTCGCGCAATATTGCAATGAGCTCCATTCCGTTCATGGCCGGCATTCTCTGATCGATCACGAAGCAGTTGAATCCGCCGAGATCGCCGGCATCGAGGAGTTCAGCGCCACTCCCATAGGTGCATACCGTGAACCCTTCGAGTTCCAGCGAGAATTTCAGCGAACTACAAACAGCCGAATCATCGTCGACGATCGCGACTACCGGCCCTTGCAACGCAATTCGAGAGCCCTGTGCCATCATATCGATCAGCGTCTTTGAATCGCGTATCCGGTCGTATTTTGAGAATAATTGCCGAGGATTGGCGCGGTCGCGTTGATTTAGCTCAATTCTCGATACCGCGGGGCGAGTTGCTAAAAAATCCGCTTTTTTGATGCGGTCGCAGCGCCTTATAGAGTTTCCACGCTTCAATTTGTCTAAGCTCTTGGCTCGGACATTTTGATCTTCGTCAACATGACACCGCCAAAAGCTGGCGAAATCGCCCCGCATAAACAAAGGGGCGCGAAATGAGTCAGGTGATATTCCGGTGCCCAAAAACGGGGAAAGAATTTGCCACCGGCTTCCAAGCGAACGCAGCCGACATGAAGTTTATGCCTGTAGGAGCAAAGGTAAGTCTACGCTGCAAAATATGTGGCGAGACACATGAATTCAAATTCACGAGCGGCCGCATCGGCGAGGACGTCAGCCTCACTCCAGCATCCCAGCAGTGAGCGCCATCCGAACGAGTTCGGACAGGCTGCCCGCCCGCATCTTGTTCATGAGGTTCGCCCGGTAGATTTCCACGGTGCGTGGACTGATGCCGAGATCGAAGGCGATCTGCTTATTGGCGTGGCCGGCCACCAGCCCGTCCAAAACGTCGCGCTCGCGGTTGGAGAGAGCTGCCAGCCGGTTCTCGATCTCCACGCGTTCGGTGTGGCGCTTTGTCTCGGCGCTTTGCTCCTCGAGCGCCGCGCGGACACTCGCCAGCAGCACCTCGTCATCGAAGGGCTTTTCCAAGAAGTCCATTGCGCCGAGCTTCATGGCTTCGACCGCGAGCGGGACGTCGCCATGCCCGGTGATGACGATCACCGGCACGCCGATCTTGAGTTCTTTCAACCGTCGCAACAGATCGACCCCGCTCAAGCCCGGCATTCTCACGTCGGTGATAACGCAGCCTCCGCCGGCGCCTGCGAGCGAATCGAGGAATGCCGTAGCGGAAGGGTAACTCTGCACTTCGAGCTGGGCCGTGCGCAGCAAGAAAGTAAGCGAGTCGCGAACGGCCTCGTCGTCATCGATGACGTGCACCATGCCCTTTTCAGACGGCATCGCCGGCCTCCTCCTCCCTGGTTACGCCGGGCAATGTGAGACAAAACACGGTTCCCCCTTCGGGATTGGGCCGCGGCACGATCGTGCCGCCATGAGCCTCGATGATGGTGCGCGAGATCGAGAGTCCCACGCCCATGCCGTGGCGCTTGGTGGTGATGAACGGCTGGAACAATTGCGCGTTCACCTCCGGCGCGATCCCGGTCCCGGTATCGGAGACGTTGATCGCGACCAGCTTGTCCGGCGCCTGCGCCGTAGAGACTACGAGCTCGCGTCTTTCCGTTTCCTCCATCGCCTCGAGGGCGTTCCGGATCAGATTGAGCAGAACCTGCTGCACCTGTACCTTGTCCGCGAGCACGAAATCGATAGCGGGATCGAAGTCAAAACGCACGTGCACGCCGCGGTCCTTGGCCCCGACAAGAGCGAGGGCGCTTGCTTCCTCGACCAGCTTTTTCACGTCCTCGACTCGCCGCTCGCTCTCGCCGCGCGCAACGAAGTCACGCAAGCGGCGGATGATCTCACCGGCCCGCAGGGCTTGTTCGGCCGCCTTGTCCATGGCGTCGCGCAAAATCGTGGCGCGCTGGTCGGTATCCTCTTGCAGTAACCGGCGCGAGCCTTTCATGTAGTTGGCGATCGCCGAAAGCGGCTGGTTGAGCTCGTGGGCCAGCGCGGACGCCATTTCGCCCATGGCGGTCAGGCGCGACATATGCACGAGCTCGGCCTGCAGTTCCTGCAACCTCGCTTCAGTCTGCTGTCGTTCGGTAAGATCGCGGATGAACCCGGTGAAGAAGCGCTGATTGCCCACGTGCATTTCGCCGACGGCGAGCTCCATGGGGAAGGTCGAGCCGTCCTTGCGTTCACCGATCACGACCCGTCCGATGCCGATGATTCGCCGCTCCCCGGTCCTTAGATAGCGGCCGAGATAGCCGTCGTGATTCTCCCGGTCGGGTGATGGCATCAGCATCCTGACGTTGGCTCCGACGACGTCAGCGGAGGCATGCCCAAACAGCCGCTCGGCCGCTGAACTGAAGGATTGCATGATGCCGCGATCGTCGATGACGATCATGGCATCGGGGATGCTGTCGAGGATGGATTTGACATGAGCCTCACGGGCGAGCGCCGCCTCGGCATTGGCCGCCGCGGCCTGGCGCGAGCGGCGCAGCAGCTCACCACGCCATGACGCACCGACGCCGACGAGCGTGAACACGATGGCGTTGATGACGTCCGCGCTCGACACAGTGCGAAAGTCGGCGACGAAGAACAAACCGAGCAGCAGACCAACAATGGTAGCGAAAAGCCCAGGTCCCCAGCCGCCGAACGCCGACGCGATGAGGATTGCCGGCAGGAAGAAGAGGTAGGACGCTTCACCATTGAGTATCGATGCCAGTGCTACGCGAACGGCGAACGCCACCGCAATCGCAATGATCGCAATGCCGTATTGTTCAACGATCCTACGCGGAGCCGAGAGGTCCAACGCCGCCTTGGCCGCATATGACTTTGAGTGAGGCATGGCTTCCATCTTCGCATGACAGTAGCCGTTGAGCATTTTATCGAACGATCAGGCCGCCGCTCCTACGGGAAAACCCTTATGGACAATATCTGAATTTCTCGGCCGCGGTCCGCCGATTAACGATACTTCCCACGATTTATGGAGGTAAAGGCCATGCTGTCCCAGACCGCAACCCGCGCCGAAACGTTTCGCAGGCCAACCTCCCCAGCGCGCCATGTCTCGCCCATGCCAGAGCTTGACCCTCGTGGCGGGGCGGGGTCGCTTGAACAATCCATGCGTCTTATGGGCGCCGTGATATCGTATCCGCGCGACACGGAAATCTTCGGCGAAAACGAGCCCGCCGACTATGTCTACAAGGTCATCAGCGGCAGCGTGCGAACCTACAAGATCCTGGCTGACGGCCGCCGCCAGATCGCGGGATTTCATTTGCCCGGCGATATCTTCGGGTCGCAATTGGCCGAAGTGCATACGCTTTCGGCCGAGGCGGTCGCCGACGCAAAGGTGCTCGTGGTCAAGCGCAGCGCGCTCACGGCGCTCGCAGGCCGGGACGCGGCGGTTGCCCGCGAGCTTTTCTCCCTCACCAGTCGCGAATTGCGGCGGATGCAGGAGCGTATCCTGCTGCTGGTCAAGAGCGCCCAGGAGCGCGTCGCCAGCTTCCTTCTTGAAATGGCGGAGCGGGCATCGGCCGGCAATATCGTCGAACTGCCGATGTCGCGCCAGGATATTGCCGACTATCTCGGCCTCACCATCGAAACCGTCTCACGGACGCTGACAACCCTGGAAGGTGCGGCGGCGATCGAGGTGCCAACCTCACGATGTATCGTGCTGCGCAATCGTTCGGCACTGAACCGTTTGAATAGCTGAACCGCATCGTCGCATTCGCCGAGCCGCAAGGTTGAATCGATGCTGAAGGGGAGAATGGCCATGCAAGTCCGAGACGTCATGACAAGGAACGTGATTTCCATCGCTGCGGACGAGACGGTTCTCAAGGCCGCTCGCATGATGCTGCAGAATGAGATCAGCGGCCTGCCGGTCGTCGATACGGCGGGCAATCTCGTTGGCGTCGTGACGGAGGGAGACTTTCTGCGCCGCAGCGAGATAGGTACGCAGCGGCGACGGCCGAAATGGCTCGAGTTTATGGTCGGGCCGGGGCGGCTGGCGGGCGACTATGTGCGCGCCTCCGGAAGAAAAATCGAGGAGGTGATGACCTGCGATCCGCTGACGGTGACAGAGGACGATCCGTTGGAGACGGTGGTGGATCTCATGGAACGCCGCCACATCAAGCGCCTTCCGGTCCTGCGCGACGGTAAAATGGTCGGCATCATCAGCCGTGCCAATCTTATGCACGCCGTGGTGAGTCTTGCGCGCAATACGCCGGCGCCGGCGGGTAGCGACGCGGCGATCCGCGACCGCATTCTCGCGGCGCTGAGCAAGGAGCGTTGGGCGCCGAGAGTTGACGCGGTCGTCAAAGACGGTGTAGCGGAATTGTGGGGCACGATCTTGGACGAGCGGGAACGGCAGGCTTGCATCGTCGTGGCGGAGAACGTCGCCGGCGTGAAGCAGGTCCATGATCATCTCGTCTGGGTCGAGCCAATGTCCGGCGCAGCGTTTCCCTCGACCGAGGACGCGGCTAAGGCGCCCGAGCAGATATCGATGCCGACCCTCATGTAGTGGGCTATTTGCAGTGATCGCGTGCAGATCCTGCGCAAACATGGTGTTTTCATGCCGCGGACAGCTCTATATCCGATAACCGCGTTGGCCCTGGCGGTCGCGTCTTTGGCTCTATTGTCGTCGCCGTCGAGAAGCGCAGAAGCATTTTCGCCGGCCGAGCAAAGGGGCTCGTCTTTGTGCGCACCCATTGCTCGCACTGCCACTCGATCGACAAGGTGAGCAAAAGCCCGCTGGTGATTGCGCCGCCATTTCGCGCCCTGCACGAACGTTATCCGGTCGAGAGCCTCCAGGAATCGCTCGCCGAGGGCATCATCACCGGCCATCCGTCGATGCCTGAATTCCGGCTCGATCCCGGTCAAGTCGGTGACGTGATTGCGTATCTGAAGTCGCTCGAGCACTGAGTCGTCAGCCGCTCTCACCTTTCATTGATGTACGTCAAGGCCGACGCCGACTGCCCGTGCCTTCTGCGATGTTGAGTGCGTCCGGCGCGCCGTTGGTCGGCAGGGGGAATTTATGGCTCAAGCGCAAGCACAAACGAAATACATGACCTTTGGCGAAGGCGGCTTGGCGGCCGCGCTTGTCGGGCTCGCGTTTCTGTCGATCGTGATCGCGGCCAAGGCTTACACCCCCGAATATGCCTTCCATGCCTACCTATTTGCCGCCGCGAGCGCAGCCGCGGCGTTTGCCATCCTCAATCGTTATTTCGAGCGCAGTGATCAAGCTATCCCGCTCGTGATCGACGGCAAGCCGAACTACAATATGGGGCCGGTGAAGCTGGCGACGGTGCTTTCCGTATTCTGGGGGATCGCCGGGTTCACCGTCGGCCTGTGGATCGCGCTCGAGCTGGCTTTCCCGGCGCTTAATTTCGACCTTTCCTTTCTCTCTTTCGGGCGGCTGCGCCCGCTGCACACCTCCGCCGTCATCTTCGCCTTCGGCGGCAACGTGCTCATCGCCACATCCTTCTATGTCGTGCAGCGCACCTGCCGGGCGCGGCTCGTCGGCGATCTCGCGCCCTGGTTCGTGGTGCTCGGCTACAACTTCTTCATCGTCATCGCCGGCACCGGCTATCTTCTCGGCATTACCCAATCCAAGGAATATGCCGAGCCGGAGTGGTATGCCGACCTTTGGCTGACGATCGTGTGGGTCGTTTATCTGCTGGTCTATCTCGGCACCATCATGCGGCGCACCGAGCCGCACATCTATGTCGCCAACTGGTTTTACCTCGCCTTCATTCTCACCATCGCAGTCCTCCACGTCGGCAACAACGCCGCCGTTCCGGTATCGATGTTCTCGCCGAAATCGTACATCGTCTGGTCCGGCGTACAGGATGCGATGGTGCAGTGGTGGTACGGCCATAACGCGGTCGGTTTCTTCCTCACCGCCGGCTTCCTCGGCATCATGTACTATTTCATCCCCAAGCGCGCCGAGCGGCCGATCTACAGCTATCGGCTCTCGATCATCCACTTCTGGGCGCTGATCTTTCTTTATATCTGGGCGGGCCCGCATCATCTCCACTACACGGCGCTGCCGGATTGGACGCAGACGCTCGGCATGACGTTCTCGATCATGCTGTGGATGCCGTCCTGGGGCGGCATGATCAACGGGCTGATGACGCTTTCCGGCGCGTGGGACAAGCTGCGCACCGATCCCGTGCTCCGCATGTTGGTGCTCTCCGTCGCCTTCTACGGGATGGCTACCTTCGAAGGTCCGGTAATGTCGGTGAAGGCGGTCAATTCGTTGTCGCACTACACCGACTGGACGATCGGCCACGTCCATTCCGGCGCCCTCGGCTGGGTCGGCTTCGTCTCCTTCGGCGCGATCTATTGTCTCGTGCCTTGGCTGTGGAATCGCCCGCTTTATTCGCTGCGGCTGGTCAGCTGGCACTTCTGGATCGCGACCATCGGCATCGTCGTCTACATCACGTCGATGTGGGTCGCCGGAATCCTCCAGGGATTGATGTGGCGCGCCTACACCAATCTCGGCTTCCTCGAATATTCCTTCATCGAGACAGTGGAGGCTATGCACCCATTCTACGTGATCCGTGCGATCGGTGGGTTCTTGTTCCTCGTCGGCGCGCTGATCATGGCCTTCAACGTATGGCGGACGATCTATCCGGGCGAACAAGTCGTGCCCGCCATGAGCATGGCCCCGGCCGAGTAGGAGGATCGCCAATGTCAACTTACACGTCGCTATGGCAGAGGCACTGGATCCTGGAGCGCAACTCCATCCTGCTCCTGCTCGGGATACTGATCGTGATCGCCTTCGGGGGATTGGTCGAGGTGGTGCCGCTGTTCTATTTGCGCAGCACGATCGAGACCGCGCCCGGCATGCGGCCTTATACGCCGCTCGAGCTCGCCGGCCGCGACATCTACGTGCGCGAAGGCTGTTATCTTTGCCATTCTCAGATGATCCGCGCGTTGCGCGATGAGGTCGAGCGCTACGGCCATTACTCGCTCGCCGCCGAAAGCATGTACGACCATCCGTTCCAGTGGGGTTCCAAGCGCAACGGCCCGGATCTGGCGCGCGTCGGCGGCAAGTATTCCGACGACTGGCATCGTGACCATCTGCAAGACCCGCGCTCGGTGGTCACCGGCTCGATCATGCCGGCTTATCCGTGGCTGTTCACCACCGAGCTCGATTTCAGCCACGTCGCCGAAGACATGAAGGTGCAGGCGCTGCTCGGCGTGCCTTACACCGAAGAGATGATCGGCAGCGCGCTCGCGGACGTGCGCACGCAAGCGACGACCGACGCGCCCGATGCCGCCGCGCTGGCGAAGCGCTATCCGAAGGCGCAGGCGCGCAACTTCTCCGGCAATCCGGGCCGCATCACCGAGGCTGACGCGCTGATCGCCTATCTGCAGATGCTGGGCACACTGGTCGACTTCAAGCTCTATGACGACAAAGCCAACATCCGCTGAGGAGATAATCGTGGCGACGTACGAATTCTTCGCGCAACTCGCCCAGACCTGGGGGCTCATCTATTTCGTCGTGCTGTTTATCGCGGTCCTTATTTACGCGCTGTGGCCCTCTCGCCAGAAGCAGTTCGATGAATCCGCGCGCGTTCCGTTACGGGAGGACTGACATGGCCGATCGAAGCAAGGACGCTCGCAAGCCGCCGGCGCAGATCGGCACGACCGGCCACGAATGGGACGGCATCCAGGAGCTCAATACGCCGCTCCCGCGCTGGTGGCTGTGGTTGTTCTACGCCACGATCGTGTGGTCCGTCGGATACTGGATCGTGTATCCGGCATGGCCGCTGGTTTTTTCCTACAGCAACGGCCTGTTCAACTGGCATACCCGCAGCGCTGTGGCGACGGACCTCGCCGAATTGCAGCAGCAACGTGGGCCGATGATGGCGCGCCTTTCCGCGGCTTCGCTGCAAGAGATCGAGTCGACGCCAGCGCTGCTGGACTTTGCCCGCGCGCTTGGCCGCCGCGCCTTTGCCGATAATTGCGCGCCCTGCCACGGCACCGGCGGCGGCGGCGCCAAGGGGTACCCGAACCTCGTCGACAATGATTGGCTCTGGGGCGGCAAGCTCGACCAGATTGCGCAGACGATCAAGCACGGCGCTCGGGCGGGAGATGATGAGGGCCGTCAGGGCTCGATGCCGGCCTTCGGCCGCGACGGCATGCTGAAATCCGACGAGATCTCCACGGTCGCCAACTACGTCCGCACGCTTTCCGGTCTCAAGACCGAGCCCGGCGCCGACCTCGCACGCGGCGCCAAGATCTTCGCCGACAATTGCGCCGTCTGCCACGGGCCGCAGGGCAAGGGCAATCGCGAGCTTGGCGCGCCGAATCTGACCGACCAGATCTGGCTCTATGCGCCGGACAAGACGACGATCATGGAAGGAATCTTCAGCGGGCGCGGCGGCGTCATGCCGGCCTGGGGCGGCAAACTCGACGACGTGACCATCAAGGCGCTCGCCGTCTACGTCCATACCTTCGGCGGCGGGGAGCAGTGACCGGTGTGCCCGGGCCGCGACATCGCACTCGCCATGCCAGACGCGGGCTCGCAGCCGGGACAGCATTCGCTCGCCGCGCTTGCCGGTGATGCCGCGCGAATGCCGCTGAGCGCGGACTTCGAGCCGGACCGGCCGGGTGACGAGCCGCCGCTCTATGCGGCGCGCAAGAAAGTCTATCCGCAGCGCGTGAGCGGCACGTACCGGCGGGTGAAATGGGCGGTGTTGTTCGTCACCCTCGGCATCTACTACCTGCTGCCGTTCGTGCGCTGGGATCGCGGGCCGAACGCGCCCGGCCAGGCGGTGCTGATCGATTTCCCCAACCGGAGATTCTATTTCTTCTTCATCGAAATCTGGCCGCAGGAATTCTATTACCTGACCGGCCTGCTCATCCTGGCAGCGATGGCGTTGTTTCTGATGAACGCGCTCGCCGGGCGCGTGTGGTGTGGATATCTGTGTCCGCAGACGGTGTGGACCGACCTCTTCCAAACCATCGAACGCTGGACCGAAGGCGACCGGCGCGAGCACCTGCAGCGCGACCGCCAGCCGTGGACGCTCGATCGTCTGGCCCGAGCCGGAACCAAGCATTTTCTCTGGCTGATGATCGCATGGTGGACCGGCGGCGCCTGGGTGCTCTACTTCGCAGACGCGCCGAGCCTGGTCAGGGACCTCGCGACATTTCAGGCGCCGCTCATCGCCTATGTCTTCATCGGGCTGTTGACGTTCACGACCTACGCGCTGGCCGGATGGATGCGCGAGCAAGTTTGCGTCTACATGTGTCCGTGGCCGCGCATTCAAGCGGCGCTGACCGACGAGTACGCACTCAACGTCACCTACCGCTATGACCGCGGTGAACCGCGGGCATCGTTGAAAAAAGCCGCGGTGCTGCACGAGCAGGGCCTGCCGGCGGGAGACTGCATCGATTGCCTGCAATGCGTGCATGTCTGCCCGACCGGTGTCGATATCCGCGGCGGTCCCGATCTCGGCTGCATCCAGTGCGGCCTGTGCATCGACGCTTGCGACGCCGTGATGGAAAAAATCGGCCGGCCCGCTCGGCTCATCGCCTACGATACCGACCTCAACATCAAACGCCGGCAACAGGGGCAAAAGCCGTTCTACAGCATCGTGCGCACCCGCACGCTGCTCTATGCGGTCGTCATCGCTGTGGTTGGCGCGGTGATGACCTACTCGTTGGCGACGCGGCACAATGATGCCGTCAACGTCCTCCACGATCGCAATCCGCTGTTCGTGCGCTTGTCCGACGGCTCGTTGCGCAACGCCTACACCGTGCGCATCCTCAACAAAAGCTTGGACAGCAGGGCTTTCCTTCTCAAAATTGGCGGCCTGGCCGACGCCGATGTCGACGTGATTGGCAGCTCGTCCTTTTCCGGCGCCGATCCGCTCATCGAAGTCGGCCCCGATCAGTCACGCGAAGTGCGCGTATTGGTCACGGCGCGCGAGCGGATCGGCAGCGGAGCCTTGATCCCGATTACCTTCACCATCGTGCCGAAAGCGGGCGGCACGGCGGTGAGCGCCAGCGACCATTTCATCGGACCGTGAGGCGGCAGCATGGCGAACGATCCTTTTGCAGGCGGAGACACAAGCACAGTCCGCTTTCCGACCCTCGGCCGGAAGAAGACAGAGACGTTGCGCGGGCAACCGCGCGAAATAACCGGCGGGATGGTGTTCGGTTTCATGGTCGCCTTCTTCGCGGTCGTCATCGGCGTCAACGCATTCATGGCCCATGAAGCGCTATCGACCTTCGGCGGCGTCGATGCGGACAGTTCCTACCGGGCCGGGCAATTGTTCGAGCGCGAGGTCGCCATGGCCAAGGCGCAAGACGCGCAGCATTGGCAGGTCGACGCCAAGGTAACTGCCGGGGCGGACGGCACTGCCCTTCTCGACATCATCGCGCGCGACGCGTCAGGTGCGCCGCTCGCCGGCATGACTGCAACCGCCGTGTTCACGCGCCCGACCGACCGGCGGCTCGACCGCGCCGTCGCCGTCAATGAGGACGCGCCCGGCCGCTTCCGCGGCAGCGCCGACATTTCCGCCGGGCAGTGGGATCTGGTCATCGAGCTGTCGCGCCAAGGCGATCGGCTGTTCCGATCCAAGAATCGCGTCGTAATTCGATGAGCGCCGGCAATGACCGAGACTCTTGATCTGTCGATGTACGTCAAGCGCGGCGATGCCGGTGCCGGCACCTCGCGCATGATGCTTGCGGTTGAAGGCGTCGCCTGCGCCGGATGCATACGCAAGATCGAGAGCGGACTGACCAAATTGCCGGGTGTGATCGATGCGCGGCTCAACTTCACTCAGCGCCGGCTCGCCGTCGATTGGCGAGACGATCAGATCGACGCCGCGCGGATTATCGAGCTGATCGAGGATATCGGCTACCACGCCCATCCGTTCGCGCCGGAGCGCGTCGACGCCGACGACAGCGCCGAGGCCAAGCGGCTCCTGAGGTGCCTGGCCGTTGCCGGCTTCGCCGCGATGAATGTGATGCTGCTCTCGATCTCGGTATGGGCCGGCAACGTCACCGACATGACGCAAGAGACGCGCGACCTGTTCCATTGGCTCTCCGCCCTCATCGCGTTGCCGGCGGCGGCCTACGCGGGGCAGCCGTTCTTTCAAAGTGCGCTGCGGGCTATCCGCACGCGCGATCTCAACATGGACGTGCCGATCTCGGTCGGCGTGACATTGGCGCTTGGCCTCTCGCTGTTCGAGACCGCCATGCACGCGACACACGCGTATTTCGATTCGGCGATCATGCTGTTGTTCTTTCTGCTGTGCGGCCGCTACCTCGACTTGGCGATGCGGCGCAAGACGCGGGTGCTCGCCGGCAATCTGGCGAGCTTCAAGGCGGAATTCGCGCACCGGCTCGAACCGGGCGGCGAACTCATCCAGGTGCCGGTCGCCGCGCTTCTTCCCGGCGAACGCCTGCTGGTGCGGCCGGGCGAACGCGTGCCCGCCGACGGCACCGTGATCGGCGGCTGCTCGGAAATCGACGAGAGCCTGGTCACGGGCGAGACGCTGCACCGCGCCGCCGGGGCCGGCGCGACGATCTACGCCGGCAGCATCAATATCTCCGGCGCCCTGACCATGCGGATCACCGCCGCCGGCGCCGGTACGCTGGTCGAGGAGGTGGAGCAGCTTCTGGAGAAGGCGATAGCCGCCAAGTCGCAGACCGTTCGGCTCGCCGATCGCACGGCGCGGCTTTACGCGCCCGTCGTGCACGTGACGGCGGCGCTCGCGGCAATCGGCTGGCTTGTTGCGGGAGCTTCGCTTCACGATTCGATCGTCATTGCCATCGCCGTGCTCATCGTTACCTGCCCGTGCGCGATCGCGCTCGCGATCCCGGCCGTGCAGGTGGCCGCGGCGGGCTCATTGTTTCGCAGCGGCGTCATTCTCAACGGTGGCGACGCGATCGAGCGGCTCGCCGGGGTGGATACCGTCGTCTTCGATAAGACCGGAACCTTGACGCTGCCCGATCCGCGCGTCGACGAAGCCGGCGATGTCGATTCGGATGTGCTCGAACGGGCGGCGCGGCTTGCTTTGTCGAGCCGCCACCCGTTGGCGAGCGCGCTAGCGCGGGCGGCGCGCGAGCGCAGTCCCTATCCCGGCGTCGTCGAGGAGCCCGGGCAAGGCGTTCGCGCGCTCATCGACGGCGAGGAAGCGCGCCTGGGCAGCGCCAAATTCTGCGGTGTCGCCGAGGCAGAGCAGCCGGCCGCAGTGAGCGACGGCGCCGCCTCTTTCATCACCTTCGCCCATGCCGGAAAAACACTAACCATTCCGATTCGCCAGACCCCGCGACCCGACGCCGTCGCCGTGACGCGGGAGCTTATGGCACGCGGGCTGCATCTGATCGTGCTCTCGGGCGACCGGTCGGCCGCGGTCGCGCCGGTGGCGAAGGAGCTCGGGATCACGGAATGGCTCGCCGGTCGGACCCCGACCGAAAAGATCGCGGTCATCGAGCGTTTGAAATCGCAGGGACGCCGTGTGCTCATGGTCGGCGATGGGATCAATGATGCGCCCGCGCTCGCCGCCGCCCATGTCTCGCTGTCGCCGATCACTGCCGCCCATCTCACTCAGGCGCACGCCGACGCGCTGTTTCTCGGCGAACCCTTGGCGCCGGTGCTGCGCGCTGTTGTCGTGGCACGACGGGCGCGTTCGTTGATGCAACAAAACCTCGCGCTCGCGGCGATCTACAACGCGCTCGCCGTGCCGCTTGCGATCGCCGGCCTGGTCACGCCGCTCATTGCCGCCGTCGCCATGTCGGGCTCTTCGCTCTTGGTGACCCTCAACGCATTGCGCGGGCGGCGTTAGCGATGAACGTCCTCGTCTACCTCGTTCCCATGGCTTTGCTGCTCGGTCTCACCGGGCTCGTCGCCTTCCTTTGGTCGCTCAGGAGCGGCCAGTACGACGATCTTGACGGCGCCGCGGTCCGCATCCTGCCCGACGACGATATCGAGCGCGAAACCTAAGGTCCCTTACGAATCGCCGGCCTCACATATGAATCCTGCGCTGCGACCTCGGCTCATCGCGCGCTTGATGACTGTGCGACTATGCACATAGTCGCGGATGGCTGATTTAAGCTTTTGATGAATCTACGCTTTTTGTCCACGGGCGCCATCGTTCTTCGTCGTCGCTTCGTAGGTATCCGGGCTGCTTGTCGCCAAGCGGTCACATGGCCGTAATGAAGCGGGTTTCTTGTCGGCAAGGAAATCCCAAATGCAGCGATCGACAGGAGGCCTAGCATGAGGGCGATGGACGTGATGGTCCGCGATGTCATCACCGTGAAACCCGACGACGACGTGGCCGAGGTCGTAAAGCTTTTGACCGAAAACGACGTCAGCGCGCTCCCTGTCGTCGATGACAATGGAAACGTTGTAGGTGTGATCAGCGAAGCCGACCTCATACACCGTGAGGAGATTGACACGGAAAAGCAGCATCCCTGGTGGCTTGAAGCTGTCATGCCCGCTTCGACTTTGGCTGAGGAATTCGCCAAGTCGCATGGCCGCCGAGTCGAGGAAATCATGTCGACTGACGCCGTGACTGCGGCTGAGGACACGTCCTTGGGGGAAATCGCGATGCTGCTTGAACGGCACCGCATCAAGCGTATTCCGATCGTGCGTGAGGGTAAATTGGTCGGAATCGTGAGCCGATCGAACCTCATTCAGGCACTGGCATCGTTGCAGGTGCAAGCGGACGCCGGCAATGTTTCGGATCGGAAGATTCGCTTAGAGCTGCTGGATCGACTCGATGGTCAGACCTGGACCGATTTCGGCGAACGCAATGTGACAGTAGGTAGCGGTATCGTCCACCTTTGGGGTCTCGTCGGCTCGCAAGCGGAACACAAAGCGCTCGTCGCGCTGGCCGAAGGCGTGCCCGGAATCGTACGTGTTTCGGATGAGATGGTCCGTGCCTATTGAGCTGGGCTTCTGACGGCGCAAGGTCACGCTGATCTGAATCAAGGACCTCCCTGATCGAGACGGCACGCGTGGCGACGCCTGCCCGGCAAGGGCCGGCGAACTAGAGCGACAGCTTCACGACGCTGACATGCGGGTCATCGGGATCGTGAGAAATGGCAAATCCGAGCTGCTCGCACATGTTCAGCATGGCGGCATTGCCGTGCAGAACCTGGCCTTCGATTACGCCGATTCCTTCCGCCCGCGCGTATTCGATGATCGTCTGCATCAGGAGCCAGCCGAGGCCATGGCCCTTCAAATCTGAGCGAACGAGGATGGCGTATTCGCCGGAATTGTAGTCGGTCCTGGTGTGCAGCCGCACCACCCCCAGCATGTCGCCCGTTGTTTCCTCGATGGCAACGAAGGCCATGGCCCGCGCATAGTCGATCTGAGTCAGCCGGGCGATGAACGCATGGCTGAAATTCTTCGCCGGGCCGAAAAAGCGAAGGCGCAGATCCTCCGCCTTCACCGCGGCAAAGAAGGTTTGATAAAGCGACTCATCTTCTGGTCGGATGGGACGTATAAAAACCGCGGTTCCGTCCGGCAAATTGGAGCGCCTCTCCCACTCGTTTGGATAAGGCCTGATGGCGAAGCGCGGATGGCCGGAAGGCCCGCGCCGGCGTTCTCCAATGGGCGCGACGGAGACACGGGCGTCGATAGCAATGACGCCGGTCTCATCGGCGAGAACGGGATTGAGATCGATTTCGCGAATCTCCGGAACATCGGCCACCAGCTGTGCGAGCTTTACCAAGAGCAAAGCGACTGCCTTTTCGTCGGCGGCAGGAACGTTGCGATAGGCCTTGAGGACGCGCGAGACCCGGGTGCGAGCAATCAGCCCGCGGGCAAGGTCGAGATCGAGTGGCGGAAGCGCCAAGGCCTTGTCGCTGATAACTTCGACGGCGGTACCTCCTTGACCGAACGCGATGACGGGGCCGAACGTGGGATCATCGGCAACGCCGACGATCAGCTCGCGCGCCTTGGGACGCAGGATCATCGGAAAGACGGTCACGCCGGTAATCCGCGCGCTCGGCTTTGCGGCTCGTGCCCGACTTAGAATATCCGCGGCGGCGTCACGCACGGCGCGATCACTGGTGAGGTTCAGCCTTACGCCGCCGACTTCCGACTTATGGACGATATCCGGCGAAAGGATCTTGAGGACGACGCCGGTCCCTGCGGCGAGATAGGGTCTCGCCGCCTCCACTGCTTCATCGGGGTCGCGCGCCAAGGCCACCGGAGTGATCGGAATCCCATAAGCCGAGAGCACGCGCGTTATCTCGACGGGATCGAGCCAGGTGCGCCGGTCGCGAACCGCATCCGCAACAACCGCACGCGCCGCGCCGGCGTCCGGTACGAAGTCCTGTGGCAGGCTCGGCGGCGTTGCCATCAGCAACTCGCGCGTCTCCCGGTAATGCACGAGATGCATGAAGCCGACGACCGCGTCCGATTCGGTGGCGTAGCTCGGGATGTTGGCAGCATCGAATGCCGTCGCCGCCGAATTGCCGCCGATCCACACCGTGAACACCGGCTTGGCCACGGTGTGCTTCTTGCGGTGCTGCTCGGTGACCGCAATGACCGATTTTGCCGCGTCGAGCGGCGAGGCGAGCGCGGTCGACACGTTCATGATCAGCACGGCGTCATTTTGCTTGTCGTTCAGGAGCTGCTCGAGCGCGAGCGCGTATCTGGCCGCATCGGCGTCGCCGGCGATATCGACGGGATTGGCACGCGACCAGATCGGCGGCAATGCGGCGTCGAGTTTCTTCATCGTGTCCGGAGATATCTCGGCAAGCTGGCCGCCGAGATCCACAAGCCGGTCGACCGCCATGACGCCGACGCCGCCTCCATTCGTGAGTATGGCCAGGCGTGTGCCGGAAAGATGGGTGAGGTGCCCCAGCGTCTCCGCGGCGGCGAACAACTCGTCGAGATCGAAGACCCGCAGCAAACCGGCGCGGCGGAACGCGGCGTCGTAGACGGCATCGGAGCCGGCAAGCGCGCCGGTGTGGGTCAGCGCCGCTTTGGCGCTCTGGGTATGACGACCAGATTTGATCACCAGCACCGGCTTCGCGCGCGCCGCGGCCCGCGCCGCCGACATGAACTTGCGCGCGTCGCGCACCGACTCGATGTACAAAAGGATGGCGCGGGTGCCGGCATCCGTGGCGAAGAAATCGAGCAAGTCGCCAAAGTCGACGTCGATGCTGTCGCCGATCGAGGCGATAGCGGAAAATCCGATGCCTCGGGCCGAGGCCCATTCCACCAAGCCCGCGGCAATGGCGCCCGATTGCGAAATGAGCGCGAGGTCGCCGGCGCGAGGAAGCGAGGCGGCAAAGCTGGCGTTGAGCTTGACGCCCGGCACGAGAACACCGAGGCAATTGGGGCCGAGCAATCGCATGCCGGTTGCCCGCGCGCTTTTCTCGCACTGTTCGGCCACCGAGCCGGGCCCGTGACCGAGACCAGCGGTGAGGATGATGGCGGCGGCAGTGCCGCTTCGGCCTGCCGCGGCAATGATCGGTGGAATCGCCGGAGGCGGCACCGCGATCACGGCCAGATCGGGCGCTTCCGGCAACTTCTCATAGGTCTTGACCGCGTGAATGCCCGCGATCGCGTCATAGTGCGGATTGACCAGATCGACCCTGCCGGCGAACCCGCCGGAGCTGAGATTTCGAAGCACGGCGTGACCGGGCGACGCGGCACGCGGACTTGCGCCGACGACGGCGATGGATCGCGGTGAGAAGATCTTGTCGAGACGGTAGGTGGACATTGATTCGGCCAGTCTCGTTTGCCGCGTGCTTCTTGATCTTCCGGCCGGCCATTCGTGCGGCAAATCATCCTATTCAGGGTAACGGCAAGCTGAGTTGAGCCAAATCAACGAGCCGCGGCCGGTCGCATCGTTCCGGCGCACCGCGCACACGCGAGGGCGCCATGGGCAAGGCTCCGGCCAAGAGATACCGAGACGCGCTTAAATTGATCCAGATCAAGGTCGCCCGGTTCCTGTCGAGCTTAATGACAATTGACGACGGGAGCCAAACATGCCGGCAATAGATGCAATCATCATTTCCGCCATTTGTGTCGCCTTTATCGGGTTCGGGCTCGTTTTGGCGTGGGCTGATTATCAATCACGTCACATCAGCCGAAGGTTGGAGAAGAGCGGCCTTCCGGGTGATCACGGTTTCCCCGGCCATTTGAAGCCGGCGACGAAGGTGCGCCCGCGTGCGGTCACGGAACAAGAACGGCAGCACCCTGTAACCGTCCCATTCTCAGATCCGCCAATGCATCATTGGCACGGCTGAGCGGATAGGGAACGGTTTCGGTCCTGATCCCGGCCATTTGCGCGATGGCGAAGAACTCGTCGCCGTCACTTCGGGTGAGATTGGCGACCGAGAGAAGCTCGCGCTCCTCCCAGAGCAGCCGGTACGGAAAAGCCGGAATGTCGCTCATGTGGATCCCGGCGCAGACGACGCGGCCGCCCTTGCGCACCGCGCTTAGCGCGGCTGGAACGAGCGCCCCGACCGGTGCATAGATGATTGCGCAATCGAGCGGCTCCGGCGGCTTCTCCTCGGAGCTGCCGGCCCAAGACGCGCCAAGTTTCCGCGCAAAGGCTTGCGCGGCAACATCGCCAGGCCTGGTAAAGGCGAACACCTCGCGGCCCTGCCAGCGCGCGACTTGGGCGATGATATGCGCCGCCGCGCCGAAGCCGTACATTCCGATTTTCTTTCCTTCACCCGCCATGCGCAGCGAGCGCCAGCCGATCAGCCCCGCGCACAACATCGGTGCAGTCGCCACATCCTCGCCGCTCTCGGGCAAGCGGAAGACGTAACGCGCATCGGCGACAGTGTGGGTGGCAAAGCCCCCGTCGCGGGTATAGCCGGTAAAGAGCGGATGATCGCAAAGGTTCTCCCGCCCTTCGCGGCAATACCGACAACGCCCGCAGGTATGGCCCAGCCAGGGAATGCCGACGCGCATGCCGGCCGCGAGCGCATCGACGCCGTTGCCGACCAGGTCGATGGTGCCGACGATTTCGTGGCCGGGAACAATCGGCAGCTTGGGATTGGGCAGTTCGCCGTCGACTACATGCAGGTCGGTTCGGCAAACACCGCATGCGGCTACTCGAACTCTGACCTCAGAGTCTCCAGGCCGCGGGTCAGGCCGCTCGACAAGCTTAAGCGGCTCGCCGGGCCGTTCCAGGACCATCGCTTGCATTTATGCGTGGCCTCCCGCCGTCAGCCGACGAGGTGCTTCTCGATTTCCCAAACTGGACGGTTGGTCAGATCCTTGTCGAGCTCGGCGACAATTCGATTTTTCACGTCGGCGTGAAAGGCATGCCGCAACTCCGCAAGCGTGCGCGGCGGAGCGACAATCACGATCTTCTTCACCTTTTCCGCGCGGACGAGGCGCTCCAACGTGGCGGCGACATGCGCGACGAAGCGCTCCTTCTCCAGCTCGTGCCAATCGGTAGCCTCCACGCTGCTGCGCAGATTTGTGCCGGCCCGCTTGAAGGCCCGTCCGGGTCGATCCGTCCCCTGTTCATGCGTCGACGGGTTCTCATCGGTGAACACGCGTTCGGTCGTCAAGTTTGGCAACGTCTCGTCACCGGCATTGCGCAGGAACAACGCCTTTCGCCCGTCACCGACGAACACCAATGCATCGTGCGGAATAGAGACTCTACTCATGCTCTCTCCAAGCGTCCCCTTCCCTTACGCCTTTGATGATACGGCAGGGTCAGACGACTGTTAAGCGGCTCTCGAAGCCATTGAGGTTTGGTGCCAGGCGGCTGAGGATCGAAATTTTTTTGCCAGCGCGCGTGCGCTCCCTGGCGGTGGAATCGGCTGGCCTCATTTACCCCGGCGCCGACGAGCCCACTCGCCCGGAAGATCGAATTTCCGAGCGAGGATGGCGCTTATTCAAAGCGAGCCACAGCCTGCCTACGGCCTCTTCCGGCGTGTCGCCCATGGCGACAAGCTCCGGCCCGTCGCTCTCCGCGAACCAGGTCGCTTTCATGACAAACAGACGCGAAAACCTGCCGCCGCAGGCTCCGATCAGGTCGGAAAGCGTGGGACAGTAATATCCGTTGTTGATGTCTTGCAGGCGATTTTTCAGTTCGTACGGGGTGACCGTCACCCCATGCGTACGAGTCGCCTCCGGCCAGCCGGCGGCATTCTCGTTCGGATAGAATTTGTGCCTAGGCTGGTATGCCTTTATTGGGAAGCCGGCGGCCTTTAGTTCTTTTGCGAGCTCGCGGTCCATCACGCCAATCCTCCAGCCCTTCCATCTAAATGATCCCCGGATGCCTGATTGCCGCGTTGATTTAGATCAATCCGGCGCTCGGACGCGGCAATCAACCTGAAACTGCGGATACGCGGAAAGCCTTCATTCGAGAACGTGCAGCAGCAGCACCTCCTCTTCGGGTGACATTTTCGTCAGGTCGGTTTCGCCCTTCCGGCTCGGGCTTGATGCCTCGATCGCGCGTGACTGGCGGGCCGGCTTGGCGGCGAGTGCGCCATGCAGCGCCTTTGCGGCCTCGCGAAGCGCGTTTCGGTGATCCACATCGTCCGCAGGCACAGCCGAGGCTGTCTTCGCCAGCTCCTGGAGAATTTCCGCGAACAAACCATAGTGCAAGTGCATGCGGATCGATCTTCGCGATTCCGCGTCACCGGTCCGCTGCAGCGTCAAGGAAATTCCCGCCCTGTCGAGATGCGCTTCGAACTGCGCCGATCGTTCGAATGTTCCGATGTAAAGCTTGTCCGGATACTCCAGCGCCACCTCGGCCTTGTCGGGAATGGGCTTACGCACGGCTGTTCTCCCCTAGTAAGGTCTTTATTGATGGATCATTTTCGTCGCTGGGCTCATGATCTAGATCAATTTGGGGACGGGTTCGGTTCGAACCGCCCGCTATCGCCCGGCAGAAGACCTGCACCATAAAGATCAACCACTAACAACCACGCCCCGTCGGTGACAAAGTCTTCGGACAGGGCGACGGACAACGCCTCGCCAGTTCCGCCGCATGCTCTCCGGTGATGCGCGAGATTTTCCGGCCATTGACCACCAGCGTTCCTCTCACTGTCCATGACCCGTCATCGTGCTTTACGACCGCCTCGCATCGCAGTTGCCTTGCGGCATCCTGCCAATTGTCAGCGGTCAGATTGTCTTGCGCGTCTTGGGCGCTAGCGACACCCGCGGTGAAAAGAAGAAAGATGCTAACCAGCCAAACCTTTTGCATGATCGTGTGCTTCGGCGCTGCGGCGCGCTCCCCTGGGCGTGGACTCTGATCCGGATAGAAGGCGACGCGGTACCCCCGTGGTAACCGCGCCGCCCCGCTCGCTGTGATCTCGACTCGCTATCACCTCAAGCATCAAAAATATGTCGCCTCCGCCGGATACCGCATTGATCGAGATCAATATCCTCGGCACCACGCCTTGCCGCACGGACTGTTGCCAAAAAGCATCATTTCGGCAGAAACTCCTGGTCCTGGTGCGAAGGCCATAGCCAACGCGACGTTTTATTCCTACCGTGAGAGTACCCCCGTGAAATGATGGCTGACGCCATCGTGCCGACGCACGCGCGCGTTCGAGCACGAAGGGGGGCGCGCGAATGCGCGGCGAGCGCGATCAGTCTGATCACGCCTCCGGCTGCCTCGGGCTCACCGCCGTCGCGGCGGTGTGCGCCGTCGTTGCTTTTTTGCTGGTCGTCCTCGCTCCGCCGGCACAAGCCCTGCCAAGTTACGCGCGGCAGACCGGCCAGCCTTGCGGCACCTGTCACACTGATTTCGCGGGGCTCACCCCGTACGGTCGCCTCTTCAAGTTAGGCGGCTATACCGCGGGCGGCGGCCCCTACCGCACGACACTGTTTCCCGGCTCTGACGACTCCGGCGGAAGGAGCTATGTGCCGCCGCTCCTGGCAAAGAGTATCGCCGCCTCCACCAACTCCGACCAGAGTGAGCAGAAGGCCTGGGTGCCGCCGATCTCGATGATGGCGATTGTCGGGTTCACCAACACGCAAGCGCCGCTGCCGCCGCCGACCGCGCCTTACAGCGCCAACAACAACGTCGTGGTATCGCCCGTAAGCTTCTTCTATGGCGGCGCCATCACAGATCACATCGGCGCTTTCCAGCAGGTCACCTACAATGCGCCGCCGCCGGGTGGGTTCGGCACCGATCCGTTCGGCACGCACACCTGGACCTGGGACAATACCGATATCCGCTATGCAAACTCGATGAACCTCGGCAATTTTGCTGTTACCTACGGCATCACCGCAAACAACAATCCCACCGTCCAGGACCCTTGGAATACCACGCCCGCCTGGGCCTTCCCCTACGCCGCGTCGACCCTGGGCAACGGTTTCGGGCCCACGACGATAATCGACGGCGCCTTTGCGGCGCATGTCGGCAGCGTCGGCGCCTATGCGTTTGTCAATGACCTGCTCTACCTCGAGGCGTCGGTCTATCGCACGCTCGACCCCCGCGCGCAGAATTCTCTCGGGACCGATCCTTTTGGCGCGCCCGGACTGTTCGACGTGGCGCCTTACTGGCGCGCCGCCTTTGAACCGCACTGGGGCAACAACTGGCTCGAAATCGGCACGTTCGGCATGGCCGCGAATGTTCATCCCTGGGTTTTGGCGGGAACGGCATCGACGGCAACCTTCCCGCAAACGGACAACTACACAGACGTCGGGTTCGATACGCAATATCAGTATCAGGGCGACAATTTCTGGCTGACGCTCCGCGGCAGCTATATCCACGAATTCCAGAATCTGAATGCGAGTTTTGCCAACGGATTTGCCTCCAACCCGAACAACACGCTCAACGAAGCGCGCGCCTATGCGTCGCTTGCCTATGGCAATAACAACCGGGTCGTGCTCACCGGGCAATATTTCAGCGGCTGGGGAACTCCTGACGCTTTGTTTTTTTCCGGTAACACCAACGGCTGGATCGCCGAGATCGCCTACATTCCGTTCATCAGCAGCCAAGCGCCGGGATGGCCGTGGTTCAACATGCGCCTCGGGCTGCAATACGTCTGGTACCACGAATTCGCCGGCACCACCGTAGGCGCCAGCGCCAACAATACGCTTTTCCTCTATGCATGGTTCGCGATGTAGCAAGTCATCCTGAGGTCCGTCATGAAAGTAACACTGCTCGCAAGCGCCGCACTTTCGCTGCTGACAGTTTCCGCGTTTGGCGCAGATATGGAAATGCCACCAATCAAGGGGCCGCTGGCACCTCCACCTTTCACGTGGACCGGATGCTACGCGGGTGGGCAGGCCGGCGGAGGCTTTGGACAAAAGGATCTCAACGATTCCGTCGGCATCGTGTCTCCGCTTACCGGCTTTACTTCGGCTAACCTCAACATCAATGGATACATGCTCGGCGGCCAAATCGGATGCGACTACCAGTTCGCATTCAATTGGGTGGCCGGCATCGAAGGCGCCGCTTCGGGGGGGAATATCGGCGGAAGCACCAGCGTCGCAACTCCCGGCATTGCCGGCGACAGCGCGACCTTCAAGGAAACGACGGATTTACTGACCAGCGTAACCGCGCGTGTGGGCTACACGTGGGATCGCTGGTTGCTCTACGTCAAAGGCGGCGCCGCCTGGGCGAGCGATCGCTACAGCGCGTTCGACGTGGCAGGGAACTATGATTTTGAAGGATTGGAGACCAGGTTTGGCTGGACCGCGGGCGCCGGCGTCGAGTGGGCGCTTTGGAATGACTGGTCGGTTAAGCTGGAATACGATTATTACGGCTTCGGCACGCACAGCGTGACCTTCATTGACAACGTCAGCGGCACAGTCGGTCCCCTGGACATCAAGCAAAACATCCAGGTCATCAAGCTTGGTCTGAGTTTTCACGTCTTCGCTGGACCGTGAGGGAGGCGATGGATCGAAATATGCGGTTCGCTGACGCCTTATCGCCGAATGGACAGCGCGAACGGCGGCCTATGCAAGTCGCCCAGCTGAAATTGGCCGGGCCCACGGTTCTCTTGGCTGTCGTGCTGGCAACAGCCGCGGGCGCGGAGGACAAGAGCCCGGTTGCCAAGCAAGACGTCCAGGCCAAGCTCGCCTATTGCGAAGTCTGCCACGGCGTGTCGGCGCAAGGCTTCCATGGGTACTACCCCATACCGCGCCTCGCCGGGCAACAAACCGAGTATCTGGAAAATCAGCTGCAGGCGTTCGTCGAACATCGGCGCACCAACAATATCATGTTCAACGTCGGGCATGTTCTCAGCCCGGCGATGATCGCGGCTCTTGCCGCAGATTTTCACGATCTCAATCCCAAGCCGCTTGGCGGCGCGCCAGCCGAGCTGGTCGGCGCCGGAAAGAAAATCTTTGAACAAGGCATTTCTTCCACGGACGTTCCCGCGTGCTCTTCCTGCCACGGCCCAGAGGCAAAAGGCGACGGGGCATTCCCCCGTCTCGCCGGTCAGCTCTTCGATTACGTCGTCAGCAAGCTGCAGAACTGGGACAAGGAGCGCGGTCAAAATCCGGCGCAGCCGGACGCATCGGCGCTCATGCAGCCGATAGCGCACAACCTGACCGCGGCGCAGATCAAGGCCGTCGCGGCTTATCTGAGTCAACTGGAGTGAGCTCGGTGCGTCCCCCCGATGTTTCCCGGACCGGCGAGGAAGTAATGGGCTTGCGTTTTCGGCGTGCGTGGAGAATGGCGCGGCCGCCGCTAGACCGGACTGCGAGGATTGTCAGCGTACAACTGGCTTTGGCAACGGCGATTCTCACCGGGATATTCGCCGGCGCGCCGCGCGCGCAACATATGGATATGGGCTCAGCCGGCGGCCTCCCGGCCAAGATTGGATACTGCAAAGACTGTCACGGGCCGGCGGCGCAAGGCTATGGCGGCTTTTTTCCTATCCCGCGGCTCGCCGGCCAGCAAACCGAATATTTGGAAAATCAGCTGCGGGCGTTCATCGAGCATCGGCGCACCAACAACGTCATGTTCAACGTGGCGCATACGTTGAGCCCGGCTACGATCGCGGCTCTTGCCGCGCATTTCCGGAGTCTCAATCCAAGTCCGATCGGCGGGGCTCCAAAGCAACTCGTCTCCCTGGGAAGGAAGATATTCGAAGACGGCGTGCCCGACGCCAATGTCGCGGCGTGCGCCGCCTGCCATGGGCCGGACGCCAGCGGCAGCGGACAGATTCCGCGGCTGGCGGGCCAGCTCTATCCCTATGTCATCAAGGAATTGGTGAATTGGGGCAAGGAGCGGGGTCAAAATCCAGCCAAACCGGATACCTCGGCGATCATGAGCCCGGTAGCGCACAGCTTGAGCAAAACACAGATCGACGCGGTTGCCGCCTTTGTCAGCTATCTGAAGTAGTTCCGAGTTCGGCGCGTCCTCGTTCACGCAAGGCAGATAAAGTGGTCGTATCATGAAATGTGCCGGGCTAAGAATGGCAATCGTGGCTGGCGTTTGCTCCGCCATCGCCACGGCGTCAGCTCACGCCGAAAGTCTCGCCGTCCGCAATTGTACCTGGTGCCACGGCGCGGCGGCACAGGGTTACACGCCGGCGCCTAGCCTGGCCGGACAGAGATACCAATATCTCAAGAATCAGCTTGCCAACTTTCACGCCCGCACGCGCGACAATCCATTTTCAAAACAGTATATGTGGGGCGCGGCGGAAAATCTCAGTGCGCAGACCGCGCGCGATTTGGCGTCATATTTTTCAACGCTGCCGCGGCGAGCGGCCAATGACGGCGACAGAGAACTGACCGGCATCGGCAAGACGATCTACCAGGAGGGAAAGCCGGAAGCAAACATAGTGGCGTGCGTCGTCTGTCATGGCCCAAACGCCGAGGGTGTCGGGCAAATTCCCCGTTTGGGAGGTCTGGCGTATACTTACTTGAAACGGCGGCTGGAGCAGTGGGCGGAGGGATATCATGCGGCGGCAGGCCCGCCGATGCCTGATATCTCCGGCAAATTGTCGCCCGATCAAATCGAGGCCCTGGCATCGTATCTCAGCTTTATCCCGTAGAGTGCAGAACGCTGCCTCAGAACTGTTTTGCTCGCGCTGTGTGACCCCGAAGGCGATCATTTTGCACGGAATAATGCATCGAGCGTCATCGCATTCGGACAATACTCGCGATAACGACCGGCGGCTGCACCGGCGGCGAGTTCATGCCGGCACCGACCTTTCTCGCCGCAAGTAACGCAAAGGCGTTGCAGGTCTCGCATGGTTTCAGGGTCATCGGACGCAAGTCTCAGGGGATCGACGCCAAGGGCACGCAGCAGTCTCGGCAGTTCGTCAGCGGCGCGCGGTCCTTTGTTTACAAAAATCTTAAGCTCCGCAGCGCTTACCCCGATATCGCGTGCCATGCTCGCGACCTCTTCCGGCGAGCAGCTCGCCAACTCACCTCGTAGGCCGAGAGCATCGCGGTATCTCTTGACCCAATTGGCGATCGCATCCCAAATTGGTTCGACGATGCCATGCGCCGGGGTAGTGTCGCTCATAGTACCCTCCGTGATTCGCGCTCGAACACCTTTACCCATCTCGACCAATTTCTCAGTTGGACCGCGCATCCAACGCCGCGTCCTCCAGTCTCACAATGTCTCGCCAGAGCGCGGCGAATTTTTCCTCGAAGTTTGATTCGGAGGGTGGGCCATAGCGATCGGCCAGTTGCAGAGCGATATCTGCCCAGTCCTCGGACCGCAGCGCCTTGATCACGGCCGGGAACACGACCCGCTCCTCCATGGCCATATGACGCCGCTCGTGATTGACGAAATCGCGAACTATATCGTTCACCGTCTGGCGCAAAAGACCCTGATCGCTCAGGACATCTTCGACCGCCTGCGCGACCCGTTGCAGACGTCTCGCGCCCTCCCGATGTTCGGCCGCAAGATCGCCGATCGTCGATGCCGCCAAAGCGTCGCGGGCCTTGAATTTCTCGACAATAATGTCCTCCTTCGGGTGATGGCAGGAATCCGGGTAGCCTTTGAAATAGTCGACTACCGCGAGGACGATCTCGTAGTCGGGTCGATCGCCGCGGCCGAAGACGTTGAGCTCCCGCTCCAGAACGCCAAGCAACTTCTCAATATTGCGATGTTCCTGACGCAAGATTTCGATGATCTCTATCATCGCGTCCTCCCGCAATTGGTCAGCAAGCCACGCAGGCATACAATCTGCTTCGCGGCATTGCGCTAGATCAAAACCGGCGGAAGCGGTTAAGCTCACTTAAACTGCGGCTTTTCGGCACCTGTCAGCGCTACGACCTGGTCGGGCCTTTCGACTGGCATGCCCGGCTCGCGCACCGCGTAATTTAGCGACTGGGGATAGCCGATGACGTGCATCGGCCGGCTAGGCTTCAACACCAACTCGCATCGTTTATGCGCGGTTCGCGCAACAGCTCTTGAATATTTGCCTCGATGACGCGAAACCCGACGTTTCCGTAAAGCTTTTGGCGGCCCTCATTGAGAACCAGGCTCGGACTGCCTTCGATCCGCATTTTGTCGGCTTCTCGGTAGTCGGCGGCCAAGGTGGCGAAAGCGACACCGCTGTGGATTAGCCCTTCAATAGCGCAGATATCGGCGCCAAGGCGTTCGGCGATCGCGCATTGAATATCGAACCTGGCGATGTCCCGGCAATCTCGAAAGAATGCGCAGCGGATAGCCCAGACTAATTGATCGAACATGCACGGTACCGAGCGACCGCCGCCCGTCGCGGCTTCTTGGTCGCAAAGCTGCATCGCTTTCAGAAAGAGGTGAGTGCTTGTCGAGCTCGCTGGCCGCACCTTCAACCAGATCTCGGGGTGAAGCTCAATGTGAGGGAATTTTTCCGCCGCCTGTCGCAAATGCGCGTTGAACCCCTGATATCCGCCTTTGTCATTCCACGTCGAACCGATCTTTTGCGCCGTATCGCCGAAGACCGAGCAGAACCGGTGCTCAACCCGAACGGTGTCGCCAAATTTCTCTGAGATTGCATTCATGCGGGCTTGCGAGATGTACGCCCAGACGCACAGCGCGTCGGAAAAATAAGTGATTTTGACAATGCCCATCTGATATTCCCGCAACGCGCCTGGCCGCAAATTCGTATTTCCTCGATTGCCGTCTTTTCTTGCCGAGGCGCCGTCGCTCAGTGCGACATCAGCACCGGCACCGTCATCGAATGCAGGATGCTGCGTGTGACCCCGCCGAGTACGAACTCACGCAGGCGGGAATGACCATAACCGCCCATGACCATGAGATCGGCGCCGGAATCGGCGGCGCGCGAGAGCAAGGCCTCACCCACGTTGATATCGCCTCCCGGAATTCGTTCGACCGTTACGTTGAGCCCGTGACGGGCCAGGTGCCGGCCCAGATCGACGCCTTCGATCTCGGTGGGCTTGCCCCGCTCGTGAGCAATGATGACGATTTCGACCTTTCGCGCGCGCTTGAGCAGCGCCATCGCGTCGCCGACGGCGCGCGCGGCTGATCTTCCGCCGTCCCAACACACCATCACCTTGTCGAGCTTGACCGGCGCCCGTTGCACATACGGCACCATGATCACCGGCCGGCCGGCTTCGAACAGCGTGCTTTCGGCGATCATCGCGTCGACCTGGCTTGCTTCGGGCTTGGGCTGCCCGACGACCGCAACGTCGAAGTATCGCGCGATGCGGCTGAAACGACGGCCGGCGTCGGCCACGTCGCCATCGAGCAGCAACGGCTCCGCCGAGACACCGGCTCGCGCGACCGCCGCATTGAACCGGCCGATCGCCGCCTTGGCCGCCGCCTCATTCTCGCGCAGCTGGACGTCAATGACCTCCCGCGGAATGTAGCCGACGGCCGATACCGGAATGATCGCCGTGTAGACGAACGCGATGCCGGCGACATGCGCCTCGAACGTGCTGGCAAGGGATACCGCATAGTCTCCGGCCGGACCGCCGTCTTCGCCAGGCTGCAAGCTGACGACAATATCCTTGATCATGAGATCTGCCTCCGCGGACCGTTAAATGTCTCATTAACCGCCGTCGCCCTTTCGCCTATTGAGCCAGATCAAACGACCGCCCGGAAGGCGTTTTAAAGGATCTGCTCGGCGTCGACTAAATCCTGCCGGCGAAAATTCGAGCCGAGAGGCCTCGACACGAGCCTTTCAGGAGGTGTGCCGGCTGAGTATGTTGGTCTTCTCATGAACACAACGCCTGCGCCCGTTAGCGTCGCCCTCCTTCTTGGGCTGAGCTTCTTTCTCGGCTTGGCGTTTGAAGATTTCTTCGCTCGCACGGATACGCAGCGGCCGGGCGGCATCCGCACTTTCCCGATGCTGGCGCTTGCCGGCGGCGTCCTCTACCTTTTCGATCCGCTGCATTTCATCCCATTCACCGGCGGGCTCGTGGTGCTTGGGGCGTGGCTGGTCATCTACTATCGAGAACATGTGCGGGAGCGCGAAGGACGAGGCGACCCCAATGTCGGCCTCCTCGTCATGGTGCTCAACATTCACGCTTATTTGCTCGGCGCCATCGCGCTCGCTTTGCCGCATTGGATTGCGGTGGCGACGACCGTTACGTCGGTTCTTCTCCTCACCGGTCGCGAGCGGCTGCATGAGCTGGCGCGGCGGATCGAGCTGCGGGAGATCGTCACGGCGGGCCAGTTTCTGATTCTGACCGGGATCATTCTTCCTTTGCTGCCGAGCGAACCGGTGACGACCCTAACCAGCATTACCCCCCGGCAGGCATGGCTCGCGCTCGTCGCCGTCAGCTCGATTTCCTATGCGAGTTACTTGGCTCAGCGCTATTGGCCACCGGCGGCGGGCGGGTTGTGGATGGCGGCTTTGGGTGGGCTCTACTCATCGACCGCGACCACGGTTGCGCTGGCGCGGCAGACGAAGACCGGAGCCGCCATCGGCGAACTGCAGGCGGGGATCACGCTCGCCTCCGGGATCATGTATCTTCGGATTTTGGCCATCGTCGCCGTCTTCAATTTGCCGCTGGCGTACCGGCTGGCGCTGCCGATGTGCGGCCTTTCGTCGGCGGCTGTGCTGATTTGCGCGCTGCAATATTGGCGCGCCAGGCGCTCGTCGGACAAGACGCAAGCGATGCCGCCGCTGACCGAAGGCAATCCGCTCGCCCTCGGCTCGGCGGCGCTGTTCTCGGTTCTCTTTATTCTGGTTTCGCTGCTCTCGACCTGGGTCAAATCGCAGTTCGGAGTTTCCGGCCTCTATTCGCTCGCCGCGGTGATCGGCATCACCGATGTCGATCCGTTCGTCCTCAACCTGGCGCAGGGCGGAACGCCCGGGGCCGCGAACGAAACGCTCGCAGCCGCAATCCTTATTGCCTGCTCGTCCAACAATATTTTCAAGGCCGGCTGCGCGGCTGCTTTCACCGGCGGGCGCGCGACCGCCGCAAGCGCTGCGCTCGTTTTCCTTGCTCTCGCCGGCGTCGCCGTCGCCATTCTGACGGGCGGCCTATAGCTTGAAGCGCCAAGCTCGATAAGATTCGCCATAAACTGGACGGTCTGATCGAGGCGATCGCCCAGCGCTTCCGCGCCTCGGGGCTTCAGGCGAGGATCGGCGAGCTCGCGTCGCACAGGGTCAGGCTTCGAAGCCGAGACTGATGGCGCGCCAGCGGCGGCACCGCGCCAACATGGTACGACTCTCCGCCGGCACCGAGCGCCTTAGGGGTAAGCCCTAGCGGAGTTCGATAAAAGTGGTTGCGGGGGTAGGATTTGAACCTACGACCTTCAGGTTATGAGCCTGACGAGCTACCGGGCTGCTCCACCCCGCGCCAAATCACTGTCCGGCCCTGCAGTTTCGCGGGGCGGCGTCGTGAGGTCCATGTAGCAAGTACCCCCCCACAAGGGAAGTGCACCGCGCCCGATTTTTCGTCATACTGTCATCGATAATCCATCGATACGTCATGCACGCCTTTCTAGAAGCGGAAATGGGCGACAAACCCGCCTTGCAGCCCAACGCTGCCATCGGGCCGGCGGTGCGTGCCATTGCGCGCAACATCCTTGCCGGCGCGCGCGCGGCTGTCGTCGATCCCGAGCGCCCGAGCGGGGATGCGGTGCACGATTTCCGCCGCGCCATCAAGCAATGGCGCGCGCTCATGCGCCTGCTCGAGCCGTTTATTCCCAACGCCACCGGCTTGCGCCGCGAGGCGCGCGAGCATGCCCGCTCGCTCGCCTTGGCGCGCGATGGCCAATCGGCGCTCAACGCGTTCGACGATCTGGTGAAAAAGGGCGTCGTCCTCTCGGAGCGCACGACGGCGACGATCCGCGAGCGGATCGAAGCGCTGCGGGCGAGCGAGGAGCGCTCCGGGCTTACGCCGGAATTGCGCGACGCCATCGTCGCCTGGCTCGACGCCACCGCGGCGGAGATCGAATTGTGGCCGCTCGATCCGTTCGATTTCAGCTCGATCGCCGCGCGGCTCGCCGCCGGTTACCGCGAAGCGCGGCAGCGCATTCCGGCCGACTGGTCGCAGGCGAGCGCCGAGGATCTGCATCAGCTGCGCCAGCGCGTCGTCGATCACCGCTATCAGATGGACCTGGTCGAGCCGCTATGGCCGCGGCAGGGCCGGATGTGGACCGACGAAGCTGAAAGGCTGCGCGACCGGCTCGGCCGCTGCCAGGACCTGGAGATCCTCAAGCAGCTCACCGCGCCGCATCAGCCGCTGGCGCGTTGGCGCTCGCGGCTCACCCCGGCTTGCGCCGAGCGCACGACCGAGCTCGCGCAACGCGCCGCGCGCATCGCGCTGCGCCTGTTCGCGGAAAAGCCGAAAGCGTTCCGCCGGCGGTTGGAAACGCTGTGGGAGCATGGGCGGTAGACGCCGGGCCGTGAGCGCAAGCTAAGCCAGCGCATCGGCAACGGCTTTGCCGCAAGCGGCGGTGTTGGCCAAACCGCCGAGATCGCGGGTGCGCAGCTTCGGCTCGGCGAGCACCGCCTCGATGGCCTTGACGATCGCCGCCGCCGCATCGGTCTCGCCGAGATGCTCGAGCATCATCGCGCCCGACCAGATCTGCCCGATGGGATTGGCGATGCCTTGCCCGGCAATGTCGGGCGCCGAGCCATGCACCGGCTCGAACACCGAAGGGAATTTGCGCTCGGGATTGATGTTGCCCGACGGCGCGATGCCGATCGTGCCGGTGCAGGCCGGGCCGAGATCGGAGAGAATGTCGCCGAACAGGTTCGACGCCACCACGACGTTGAAGCGGTCGGGCTTGAGCACGAACAACGCGGTCAGGATGTCGATGTGATATTTGTCCCAAGCGATGTCGGGATAGCTCTTGGCCATCGCCTCGACCCGCTCGTCCCAGTACGGCATGGTGATGGCGATGCCGTTCGACTTGGTGGCCGAGGTGAGATGCTTCTTCGGCGTCCTGCGCGCGAGCTCGAAGGCGAATTTCAGCACCCGGTCGACGCCGATCCGCGTGAACACCGTCTCCTGCACCACGACTTCGCGATCGGTGCCGGGAAAGATGCGGCCGCCGATCGAGGAATACTCGCCCTCGGTGTTCTCGCGCACCACCCAGAAGTCGATGTCGCCCGGCTTCCTGTTGGCGAGCGGCGACGGCACGCCGGGCATCAGCCGCACCGGCCGCAGATTAACGTACTGGTCGAACTCGCGGCGGAACTGGATGAGCGAGCCCCACAGCGAGACGTGGTCGGGGATTTTCGCCGGCCAGCCGACCGCGCCGAAGAAGATCGCGTCGTGCCGGCCGATCTGGTCCTTCCAGTCTTCCGGCAGCATGCGCTGGTGCTTGGCGTAGTAGTCGTAGGAGGCGAAATCGAAGTGATCCTGCCGCAATTCGAAGCCGAACTTCTTCGCCGCGGCCTCGAGCACGCGCACGCCCTCGGGCACCACCTCCTTGCCGATGCCGTCGCCGGGAATGACGGCGATGCGATAGACGCGATTGGTGGCCGTTGCGCGATTCATTGGGGCGTTTCCTCTCGACTAGCGCAGATGCAATGATAGCGCGAATGCCGGAATCCCAAAACGGCGTCATGCGCGGGCTTGACCCGCGCATCCATGCTGACGAGTCGTTAAAGCGCGGCGCGCTCGCCCGGCGTGAGCACGCGCGGTGACGAAAGCGGAGCGCCGGTGCGATCGTCGAAGAACGGGTTCGGCCGAGCAAGCCCGCGCACCCACCAGCCGAGCATCGTCAAGCCGCGGCCGGCGAAGATGCGCAACGAAGCCGGCTCTGGCGCTGTCGGCGGCAGCGGCCCGACGGCCGAGCGTTCGTAGATGCGGCAAAGCGGCGGGCCGAGCGCTTCGTCCCGGGAACGGCTGGCGGATTACGCTCGGCTAATCCGCCCTACGCGTCTCAATCATCGTGTTTTGTCTTGGCGGAAGCGCTGCGCCCGCGCTTCTTCGAGGGACTCGTGACCCGCTTTTCGCTATGTTTCCCAAGCTTCATTTCCGAATGAGGCTTGGGGGCACATCTTTAGAAGATTGCCCAAAACACCGCTGAAATTCATGGTCGTTTGTCGCGTAAGGTTTCGTCATGGCAGAACCGTCAGCTATTTGGTCGCAACGAAAAATAACGACTAATAGAGCAATTAGTCTAACCCAGAATGTGATTCTTAGCTACGCCCGTGACGCGCTAACGACCGTGATTGCTCGGATTGATAGGCTTTACCAGATTGTGAAGCCGCCAGACATAAAGCTACCAATTGCCGTAGTTGTGGATGCCGAGGTGCCGCCGCTTTTAACCGACCTCATATATCAACAGGGTCTCGCGTCGTTACTCCTTTTCAATGACAGTCCGAAATCGCGTAGTGAAAATGGTGCTGCATATAAAAGCCGCACAGAACGAGCGGCATATGTCAAAGAGCGATGCAAGAAGATATCGACGCAGCTTCTTTCGAATCGCAAAGTCAGAAACTCTCTCACCCACTTGGACGAATACTTAGTCAAAGAGCTAGCACGCGAAAATACCGGCTGGTTCATTGACGTGGTCGTGGTCCGGCGAAATGAATTTAAGCCACAAAGAGCCGTCAATGTACGGTATTGCCGCTCCTACATAATGGAAGAAGATGTTTTGCTGCATTTCGACAACGAAATTAAACTGTCCGCCCTGAAAGAAGAATGCGAGAATGTCTTAGAGGCGGTCTGGCGCGACGATGACGTCGGCTATTATTCTGGCCCCCTCTACGACCCTGGGGTAGGCCCCAACACCTAACCGCCATCCCCTTATCAGGGCATTGGCTCCCTATCACGCGACATAGGCGAGCGAAGCGACGCCGTTCTTCGAACAGCTACGCGCGGGTATGACGGCTCAGCGAAGGCCCGTGAATAATAAAAAAAGCCCCGCGGTTTCCCGCGGGGGCTTTTGCTTTCTGAATATTGTGAAGAGCATTTTGCGTTCCGTCCTTGGCAGGCCTGGCAGCGACCTACTCTTCCAAACCTTGAGGTTTAGTACCATCGGCGCAGAGGACTTTGACGGCCGAGTTCGGGATGGGATCGGGTAGAGGCTCCTCGCTATAGCCACCAGGCCGGCGAAGGACGGAACGGGAATCGGGAATCAGGCGTCAGGAAGATTCCCGGCTGCGATTTGAAGCAAGCTGATTTTGTTCACCCGGTCTCAGGGTCGGAGCCGGTTTCCCGACTCCTGACGCCTGATCCCTGATGAGCATTGATGTAATGAGAGCGTTCAAGCCATTCGAGCGATTAGTACCGGTAAGCTGAACGCGTCACCGCGCTTACACACCCGGCCTATCAACGTGGTGGTCTACCACGGCTCTCAAGGGAGAACTCGTTTCGAGGTGGGTTTCCCGCTTAGATGCCTTCAGCGGTTATCCCGTCCGTACATAGCTACGCTGC
>Ga0210394_10000734_pt1 | contig 62306 bp, 84 predicted proteins | sample IncBWC12MmetaG_FD_160121 | JGI IMG/M metagenome (GOLD analysis project Ga0210394, IMG submission 160121) | Forest soil microbial communities from Barre Woods Harvard Forest LTER site, Petersham, Massachusetts, United States - Inc-BW-C-12-M | ecosystem: Environmental > Terrestrial > Soil >...
TATTTTCCGGGCCAAAGTTAAACGTCTTGGCCAAACGCAGGTTCAGCGTGAAATGATTTTGCCCCGTGAAATCGTTAACTGGAATCGGCGTCGCATTCACGCCCGGTTGCGTGTTGAAGGTGCCGAAGCCCGGAACAGTCACGATCGCACCGCCGGCCGGGGCGGTCGAAAAAGACGGCCGCTGGTTCAATTGCGAGCTCCCGATTAAATCCTGGCTCAAGGTCACGTTGTAGGGCGAGCCGGAACTGGCAATCAGAAAAGGGCTAAGGCGCAGTCCCCACGGCAGCCCCACGGATCCGCCCAGAAAAAAACGATTGCGGATATCGAACGACGCCCGGCCATAGTCCTGCATGAAATTGGAGGGATTCGAAGGAAAACTGTTCGCACCCGAGGTATCGCTGTTCGCATAATTCAGCACGTAGTAAGCAAACAAGGTCAGCTTCTGCCCTGCCTGCACGCGGCTTTGCACAAACAGCTGGTTCTGCCGGAAGATCGCGCCCGATTCATACTGATAGATATTCTCAAAGGGAACGGCGCGCGTGGCAGTGGCCGGATTCAAATAATAAGGATAGATGCTGGAAAGATTGTTCGGCGCGTTGATATTGTTGGTGAGCAACTGGTCGTTGCCCACGGAGTTCAAGTACGAAACGCTCAGATTCGTAACCTTGTTCAGTTGCCGTTCCAGGCTGATGGCCGTTTGCGCCACATAAGGCGCGTGCAGATTCGGATTCGGCCTGTAGGACGTAAACAACTCCGTCGGACCGGGCGTAAGAAGCGGCGGCGTGGAAGGATTGGGATTGAAAAAGTTCGGGCTGGGCACCACATACTCCGCCAGATTCGTCCCGCTCAAGCGGTCCTCGGCCAGGGTGTAGGACGATAGAAATCGGTCGTAGAAGACTCCGAAACCCGCGCGCACAATCGTCTTGGGCGCGGTCTTTCCTCCGCCGCCAATTCCCCAGGCAAATCCGAGCCGCGGCGCCCAGTCTGCGTGGTTGCTGATGTTGTTCTGCGACTCAAAGCGCAGTCCATAACTAAGAGTAATGTTCGGCCGCACGCGCCAATCGTCTTCCACGTACAACCCCACGTCCACGTACCCTACCTGCACGAACGGATTGGCCGCGAGCGTCGTGTTCACCGGGTTGGCCGTCACTGTAAATTGGTTCGCCGAAGGAGTGCCTTGTAGGCTGCTCACATACGCGGCGATGGACGGAAACACGTACGTCCCGTTGAAGCCGCCTGTCGAGGTATTCGAATCGGTCGAGCCGCGCAGCCGCGCGCCAAATTTCAGGAAATGCTTGGTGTACTGCACCGAAGTGTAGTTCTGAAATTCGTAGTTGTTGGTCGAGTCGCTGATCATGCCGCCGCTCGATCCGCCTCCGTTGAACGCCAAGGGAACGATGATGCTCGGCGCGATGCTCAACGGCGTCTGGCTGCTCTGCTCGCGCAAGTATTGAAAGCGCGTTTCGTTCACCACTTTCGTTCCAAAGATCTGCGTATCGCCCACCTGCAGCGTCTGCTCGGTGTTCAGCGAATTGTAGCCCTGCGATGGCAAAGAAAAAGCGCCGACGCCGTCGTTGTTCTCGCTATTCCGGTAATATTGATAACGTACGGTCAGCGTGTTGTTTTTCGTCAGCGCGTAATCCAGCCGCGGCCCGATGTTGTAGCGTTTCTTGGGATTTTGCACCGCGGCGCTGAACGGAGTCACCGCGAACGTCGTCGGGTCCACCGTCTGCGCGTTCACGATGCCCAGGTCGTGAATATCGCGAATATCCTCGGTGAAAAACAGCGAAGCCTTCTTGCTCAGCGGCCCACCGATGTTTCCGCTGTACTGCACCGAATAATAGCTGGGGTATCCCGTGCCTGACGCTTCCGAGGAGTTGAAAAACGGGTTCCGCGTGTTGAACGCCGAATCATTCCCGTTCACCGAAAAACCGCCATGCCATTTGTCCGTGCCGGGCTTGGTGAAAATCTCAATCCGGCCGTAACCCACTTTGTCGTACTGCGCCGAGAACGGATTCTGATTGATGCGGATTTCGCGAATCGCGGATTTCGGCGGCAATTGCCCCGCCGTGAATCCGTCAATGTAGAATTGCCCGCCGTTCGGTCCCGCAGAAGGTCCCGCCAGAGCCGTCAGGTCCGTCTGCAACTCATCGGGATCATCCGGCAGCGCGTCCAGCGCGGCGCCATTGATCACAATCGCGCCGGCGTTGTTGGTCGGGCTTACGTCCACCGCGCCGGCCTGGTCGGTCACCGTCACCTGCTGCTGTTCGGCCTCAATCGTCAGCGCGATGTTGAGCTGTTGAATCTGGCCTGCCGCGACCTGCACCGCGTCATTCTTGTACAGCGCGAATCCTTTCGCGATCACTTCCACGGTGTATTTTCCCGGCGCCACGTTTTTCAATTCGAAAATTCCGTCGCGGTTGGTAGTCGCAGCGAGGCTGGTTCCATCCGGAGCCGTGGCAAGGATTGACGCGCCGACCACCGCCGCGGCCGAAGGGTCCGTCACTTGCCCGCGAATTGTTCCCGTCGAGGTTTGTGCGGGGGCCGGAACGGCAGTCTGTGCAAACGTGGCGCGGGCGCAGAAAAAAAACAGCGCGATGATAACTGCCATAAACGGTGAGAATAAAAAGACCCGGGCTTTCATTCCGTCTCCTGAAAGACTAAGAATCGGTGAGCTGATTATGATTTATTGATTTCCGCCCGAGGCGTCGCCCGTCATTGCGCCACCGCCCAGGCTCCATGGCGAGAGCGTCATCGCTTGCGCTGCGTTGCCGGCAGGCGCGGCGGCCAGTATCGCCTCCACGCCTCCCAGGATCGTGATGGCTGTGACGCCGCCTGCGTCGGTGCCCTGCGTGGACACCACCATCACGGCATCACCCTTCTGAAAATCGGTGAGCGTGCTGGCTGGCAAACGGCTAAGAATTTGTTGGAAGTCGCCGCGCCCGCCGCCACCCTGCGCGCCATTCCCAGACGCGCCGTTTCCCGCCGCGCCCGCGCCGCCCGGCCGCTGCCCGCCATTCGGCGCTCCGCCACCCGCACCGCTCTCTCCTCGCGGAGCAGATGCGCCGTCCGTGCCAGCCGAGCCACCGCCCTGTGCGCCCGTTGCCGCTCCTGCTCCCTTCAACCGAAACGCAATCACCTGCGCCATCTGTGCGGGAATCTTGCGCAGCTGCGACTGAGCCGTAATCTTCACAACCACCGGCTTCTTGCTGATCAGGTCCGTCAAACTAATCGTCTGCCCGCTCGCATCGATCGCAGTAATAATTCCAGCGAGGTTGCGGAAAGTTCCGGAAACTATTTCGTCCGCCGCAAATTCCGATCCGTCTGCGCTCTTCGTGCCTCGCGCACGCACTTGATCTCCCGGCTTGATCTGATCCAGCGGAGCGGACTTCGCATCGTCGAATTGCACTGAATCCGGCGCGTAGCGGCGCAACACGCTGGTCTTCGTCGTGTGAATCGCCACGGTTTTCGCGGCCGCTCCAGCCCCGGTGGAAATGGTGATCGTGCCGCTGGCCGGATCCACAGCGCTCACCAGTCCACCGATGCCACGTTTCTGCCAATCGTCACGGTCGTGCGCTTTTTTCGCTTCCAGGTCCGTGCGCTTCATCGCGATGACCCCGACGGCCATCATCGAATTCGCGTCATCTGACGCGCGCCCGCGCACCAGAATTCGATCGCCCACCTGTAAATCCGTCAACGCAATCGGCGTCGCCGACTTCAGATCTTTCTCCCCCGGCGCCACCTGCACGATTTTCGCGTTGCTCACCACCGTCACACTCACCTCCGCCCCGCCATCCACCGTAAGCACCAAAGCATTGCCGTTAATGGATTTCACGGCGCCAACTTTTTGCGTCAGGGGAGTCTGCGCCGGGGTCTGACTCGAGGTCTGCTGCGTCGCCGTCTGCCGCGCTGGCGATCCCGCGCCGAAGCTCGCGCTGCACGGAATGGCTATAAACGAGGCACCCGCCAGCACGATCAACGCGGTCCTCGCGTCCCCCGCCAAAACTCTCTTCATCGAGCGCATCAAACGTTCCCCCCAAAAGCCCCGCCTGTTCGCATCAGCTCCGAAAGAGCAATCCTCGGGCCACTCGCAACCATTGTAAACGCACGCCTGTCCGCGCGCACCGCTCGCATTTTAGACGTACCTTCCCCCCGAAAACGTTTCCTGTTTCTTCCAAGATAATCCGCCGGAGGAAGGCACTGCGGCAACTTCATAATCTTCGTGGGCCCGGGCTTCAGCGTGCGTGCGAGAACTCGGGAGTCCTTGTAGGCCATGGCTTTAGAGAGTGTGTGTGAACTGCTGCTTTTCGTCAGGGCACGGCTTCAGCAGCTGAAGTACGGATGTTGCGATCGCCGCACAGGCTCGAAAGCGCCACCCTAATTCTCTCATCGCAACGAAAATCCACGAGCGCACGGATGCCGTTGCAGCACACTTCAGATGGTGTAGACTACTGGAACCACACGGTGGTGAGCGTAGCTCAGCTGGTAGAGCATCGGTCTGTGGCTCAGACCCTCGCAATTCCCTCCTTTTGGTTTCAATAACTTACATTTGGGTTCATTAGGGTAATTTGGGTTAAATGGTCTCATTTGGAGCCTTTTGTGTACCGCTTGTGTACCAAAGGAAAATTAGCAGCCACATTGCAATTTACACTGCAAGAACCAACCTTATCAGCTACCAATCGGACGTCCGCCGCCTTCGCTTTCGTGCTCTGTCCGCCGCGTCAGTATTTCGGCACCGGACGGTTTTGCCAGATGTCCACAAAGTCCTGCAAACAGCTTTCATTCTGTTCTTTCAATCCCGGAGTGTTGAACTGCTCGTCTTCGACTCTCAGAACGTCGAGAATGATGTTGTGGGAGACTCTCAGCGCGTTATCCGCTTCCTTCCTTTGAGCCGTGTCAATAAACGAAATCGCGTCATTCTCTCCTGCCGCCATTCTCGATGTCATCGACGCAACCGTCGCGTGAGCTTGGCGCAACGGTATGATGTATCCGGGCACGATCAACTTCCCTAGCGCGGTCTTATTTGCCATCGACACGAAATCGAGCTTGCTCCATGTATGGTTGAGTCTCTTCGTGTCACACTCTTCGCAATCCGTAATCATGAAGCGGTCTTTAACCTCTTCGTAACTTTTCTCAATTTCCGCGACGTGCTCAGGCGTAAATGTGCCTTTACCCATTGTTTGTTCGCAGGCAATCATCAGTTTCCGTTGGTTCACGTGGAAATAATCTAGGAAATCATCGATTTCCGAAGGATGCTCGCGCAGGTATCGCAGCGTGACCGCACGTTCGTAGAGTCCACGTAACAGCTTTTGCGCGGCTTGCCCGTTGCCATTCGCACAGCATAATAGAATTTCAAAGAAATCTTCGACGCACACTCTACCGAACATGAAGACAAACTTGTCGATTGGCTCTGAAAGATTACGCGTACCAAATGCGGAGTGCATTGTCTGCTCAAGGCGCGGAAATCGCTCAAGAAATGCCGCGTTACGCTTCTCGAAATCCCGCCACTCTTCTTCAAATCCAAAAACGTAGGTTCGACCTTTCTTTTCTTGCTGCACGGGTCTGCCTCCTTCCTTTGCCCTGAACCATTTCCAAAGAAGAATCCCACCGACCAGCGAGCAGCCAACCGCCGTCGCGATAACAACGGTGCGATTATTCACCGGTGCCTTGTGTCACTTTTTATTAGGAATCATCGAGGCTAGCCCGCTCGCTCGGTCGCGAGACAGGCCCAATTTGCGGGCAATCGCGTTCAGGTTCAGTCCCTGCTCCCGCAGCTGGCGAACTTCCTCCGCGAGCTTTTCTTCCGCACCTTGCTTGAAATCCATCTCGAACACTGTTGCCGCCCGTCTCAAGACTTCGAACACCGGCAGCGTGGGAAATTCCGCTCCCGCGAGCTTTTCCAGAAGGTACTCACGGTCCCTGCTGTTCATGTACTGGGGGTGGCTCGCGAGAGTTGCAGCCCACTTGTTGACCGTGGTTTTGTCTGGTAGTTTTCGCTCCGGCTCGTCTTCGCTCTGTTCGGGAAGTAAGTCTTCGAACTCTGTGAACCAATCCGGTGTTTCCTGATGGATGTGGACCACGCCATTCGCCACGAACGCCAAATCAATCACGCACGTCAAGCCGACTTTGGTGTTAAACGCACGCAGCTTGCCGAGAACCCCCGTCTCGTCTGATCCTTCGTCAACTTCCGATTCAATTTCCGTGACAGCGTCGTCGATCTGAAACTGTTCGAACGGTGCCCAGTTTAAATAGAGAATGTTCGCGCTTACTGCCTTCGCACAATCGAGGAAACTCTTCCAGTCGCCTCCGTTGTCTTGGTTCCAGTGGACGGTGAGTCGATCCTCGTCTTCGGGCAACCAACCGTAGAATATCTGTAAGCCGCCGGACTTCGCGGCCTCGCGAATCTTGTCCACTGTCTTTGCGAGGGGATCGTTCATGAGAATTTCCGCCGTGGTGAATGGCCAGACGGAGTCTAGCATAGCTGGCTGGCGTCGTAACTTCGTGGTATACCGGCACTGAATATTTGATCGAGCCCTCCGGAGTGGCGACTACGTGCAAAGTGATTCGGCAAAGTTCGGTAATTTTATCGTGTGGGCTTGCCTCCTCTCATGGTATTGGATCGCGGCGTTCGTGAACTCGAAAGGTGTTAGCTGGTGGCTTGCAATAGTTGTCGCAGGGAGTGTGCTCGTGGTTGCGGGTTCTGTAATCGGGCAGTCTATTCGTGTAGCCAAGTGGATAAATGCCAACCGACGCTGCGAACACGGCGTTCGTGCCGGGAAGACTGGCCGTTGCGATACATGCGAAGCAATCGCACAACGCGCAGCGCAGAAACAGATGATCGTCAAAGAATCGGAGGCTCTACAGCTGCGCGAGAAACAAAGGCTGTCGGAGGCGTGGTTGAGTAACGCGGAATCATATTTCAAGATGAAATCCCAAGAGTTCGAAACCGCTGTCGCAGTGCTATTCAGGAAGTTGGACTACAAGGTCTTACAGACGCCGTTCTCGAACGATGGTGGAAAGGACGCGGTTGTGTGGAAGGACGGCAAGAAATATCTGATTGAGTGCAAAAGGTACGCTGAGGGTCAAAGCATCGGGAGACGGGACCTTCAAATTCTTGTTGCCGCAATGTTGGAGGAAAAAGCAGCTGGCGGCATTTATGTAAACACCGGACGATTTACCGAGACTGCTGTCGCATACGCGCTTCAAAATCGAATTGACCTCTACGACAGGAACAGATTGCCCGCTCTCGTCAATAAAGCATACGGGGTACCGGTAGGCGCAACGCGCGCCGATGTGATGTGCCCGGAGTGCGGACAGATACACTCTTTGGCACTGGGAACAACTGGGACTTGTCGGAATGGCCACCGGATCGCAAATAATCTACGAATGGAAGACATGTCAGTTCTCGGTTCGCTTGAGCCTCCTAGGTGCAAGAAGTGTGGGCGCGAAATGAAAGTGGTAAAAGGCTCTCGCGGTCCGTTCTGGGGTTGTTCTCAGTATCCTGCATGTAAATCGAGCCAGCCAATCATGGGCAAGGCCGAGCGATTTCGCGGTCGCTGGGGACGATAGAGGTCGAAGCTTCAACGCGCCCGCTTGCCCGACCAGACTACGGGCAGCAAAACTATAACGATCAGCGCGCATTTTGGACTAGGCAGTCGCTGTCTTCCACAACTTTTGAAATTGTTCGACCGTAGCAGGTGCAAATCCCGCGTAGTGATTATTTATGTAGACATACGTCGCGACGCCCCGACGCGTCGTGCGTTGGCACACGTTCACCCAAGTCATTAGCTCCCGTGAGCGATCCACGATCACCTTGTCCCAAATCTTTGTTTGCTTCTCGATGCCCTTGCGGTCACCGAGCAGTCGGACATAGGTAAAATCAGCCGTGATCGGATCGAACTTCTCGAATATCTCACTCACGCGCGGCATCCACGCTTGGTCAATCAGCGCGTAGGCCACTTTGTGAGCACGCAGCAGGTCGAAAAATTCCGCTGTCAGCCACTGCTTGTTGCGAATCTCCAAGGCGAAGCGGTATCCCTTCGGCAGTTTCTTCAGAAACGGTTCGAGCCGCGCCAGAAATTCCTTGCCACTTTTGAACGCAGTTTTGTTGAAGTATCCGAACTGGAAGAGAAGCGGCCCGAGTTTATCGCCCATCAAATCCATCGTTTCCAGAAAACGCTTCAGATCGTCGCCGCAATTCTGGAGGATTTTTTCGTGCGTAATTAACTGCGGAACTTTGGCGGCCAGAATGAAGCCCTCGGGCACCTTGCGAGCCCAGCCATTCACTGTTGCGACTGAAGGGGTGCGGTAGAACGTGGAATCCACTTCAACGGTGTCACACTTCGTGGCGTAGTACGTCAGATAGTCGGCAGGCTTCATACCTGCCGGATAAAATGCGCTCTCCCAGCCCGCAGCCGTGAATGCGCTGGTGCCAATATGAATCTCAGCCATAAGCAGGCGATTCTACACCTGCTCGGCCTAGAACACCGCGTTACGCGAGTATCCTCGTCAGCGTGTCACGAATCCCAGAATCGATGTTTGATTTGAACAGCGATGCAGCAAACGGTAGTGTGATTTGAACCGTCACATCGGATCGGTTCACCGCGATCAGTGAGTATCGAAGTCGTTGTATTTGGTTCCGAGTGCAATTGAGACGTAAATTTCGAGTAAGGCTTGCCGAAGTGGGTTTTCTTCTTCCACGAAGCGCAAATCCATCGCCCGCACGCGTGCTTTTGCTTGCGTGAAGGCTTCCGCGAAAATTGGTTCAGCCGACAAAGCCGCTCGCGAGCCTTTAACGGAATATGCGGCCAGAGTACGGCCAGTTGATTCGCGCGCAAGCCTGAAGGCGAAGACAGCTTGATTGTGAAGTGCTCCTGCTACGGAATGCTGCCTCAATCGCTGTCGTAAGCGTCGAGTTCGGCCAACGTAGAGCGTTTGGTCGCCTTCGCTAAACAGGTACACGCACTTTTCGGGAAGTTGATTCGGCAAGGAAGAAAGTTTCACCGGAGACATTTGCATGAGTCTCTCAAACGACGGGTGAAGGCTCTCGACGTATTGCTTGAAGTGTTCGTGCATCCCCGGCGGCCCTCTTCATCTAGCAAAGCGCGATTTAAATCCAATCGAACTCATTTCTTGTTTTTGGTCTTGTTCTTTGTCCCGCTGAATTTCTTTTCTAATATCGCTAATTTGTCTCGCACCGATTTATCTGCTAATCGCTCACTGACGACAATCGCTCCAGAATGAACTGATTCTATACGCCTGTGGAGATAGTTAAGAAACGTGCCCACGCCCACGCACACAATAAGAGTCCATTGAAGACCACCTACCGCACGCATACTCAGTGTCTTCGGCAATTCTCCGATGTAGGCAGGAATAAAAAGAGACGTGATGGCGGCTTCAGGCCACGGGTAGTTCAATCCACTTACCTTCCCGATCCCGAAATACACGAACGAAAACAGCAACGCCATGTAAACATACACGCACAGGAAGAACATCGTGACAAGCAAGCCCGCCCATCGAGAAACCAAATATTTATTCTGCAAGAAGCCTGCTACGTTCCGCCACAATCCCAGTTGTTGCCACAACTTCTTCAATTCTTCACTTCCGTGAGTTCTGGCGGTTACTGCGTGAAGCGTCCCGAGCATCGTGTCAAGATTAATGAAGACTTGCCGGCCTATCTTCTCGATCCATGACCTTGAAAACAGAGTAATTTTCAAAACAGCGATGATTTTCCAAACGAGGTGACACAAGACCACTACGAAACTCAGCCAGATAATGGCGGTGTGCGTTGCAATTAGAAGGAGTATGCACCACAGAATTGTGTATCGCTTGAAAGGACGCAGCAGAACAGAACTGATTTTCGGGCCAGTATCGGGCGTGACCGCCGCCACGGGAGCAATTTCTTCCATTTGCGGTGCGGAGACTTCGATCTGCTTTGAATCGGTCTGCTGAGCCGAGAGATTTTGGTCTTTGGTGAACCACCGATTTATGGCTCGCAGCAGTCGGAAAACAATGACGAGAAGATAAAACACGAGAACCAAAGGGAAGAAGTAAATGTACGCAATACTTCGCAGAGTTCTTAGAAAGCCAGAAGCAGACAGTGCGGAGAACAGGAACAACAGAACAAAAAGAATAGTTTCAGACGACGTGAGGCGAACGTAGTGAGAGAGCCTCGTGACGAGCGGCACCTGAACATCCAACAGAAACAGGGCATGCAGCCACAAAAACACGGCGAGTAGGAACGTCGTAATTCGTCGGACGATTTCCGCAGCGACCTTCAATCGGTCGCCTCATACGCCGGTGGTTTGCGCTGGGTTATCCGCATGATTTCGCCAACACTACCAACGGATACCGATTCCGTCAATCAACAGACCGTGTACTGGCGTTAACTTGAACCGTCGCGTCGGGTGTGATACGAATTACGCGATTTGAGGAAAGCAGAACTTTATGCGGATCGGCGGCCTTTCAAACTGGTACACCACGGTTTTCAGTCCATCAGTCGAACTGATAGACCATTTCGTGGGCCAAGTTGAAAATCAGATCACAGATGCGATTCAAAAATACAAAGCGGGAAAGAGAACATACTTCGCCATAGACAAGGCTGAACAGGAGGGACGGCAGTACGCGCAAGAAGTTGAGATATACGGAAACCTCGACAGCATGGGTTGGGATATGAAAGCCCTGTTTGAAGAGCACTTTCCAAACTTGCAGCGACGATCTGCGCTCATGACCGTCTACGGTTCCTTCGAGCACGACTTCATTGAGTTGTGTGTTCTTTTGCAGAAGGAAAAACATCTGAACAGAGAAGTGTCTAGTATCAGCGGGCGTGGTATATGGCAGGCAGCGAAGTATCTAGAGAAGGTGGCACAGTTGAATGTCCACCGTGATTCACGTCAGTGGCGAACAATCAACCACATTCGCGTTATTCGCAACATGATCGTCCATCGAGACGGCAGACTTGTTGACGCACGAGGTAAGAGACCGACAAAGGAAACCAGAGCCATCAAGGATTTGAAATACATCCGACCGTCCGAAATCGAAGTTCTCCTAGAGCCCGAGTTTGTGCCCGAAGTAGTGAGAACCTTCACATCTTATTTCACACTGATCAATGATTCGATTCAGTCGCGCCAATGATGGTTCCACTTCTAATTCGGCATGAGAATTTGTACGTGATGTGGTCTGCTCGAAACAGCCGCGTGCCGTTCATCGAACTGGTGCAAGTGCCGGGTCTGAGCGAATTGGATTTTGGCTGGTGGCGCATCCACGTCAAAATTGATTGGCGACCGAAAGACTGGAACGAAGCGGAGCATCAGGCGCGTTTGTCTCAGTGGTGGGGGTAAGGATGACGTTTTCAGAACACCCGCTCGCCGCGCTTTTCGTCTAGATCAAATTCCCAAATCTCTACCCCGTGCCCGATCAGATGCCCCTGCGTCTTAATGTAATGCGCGGCCAAGGACACGTCTTTTCGCAAGTGCCTCAGAACGAAAAGAATTTGTCGATAGTGATTCGGAGCCACGCTAAACAACAGCATGACTTCGTTCAAGCCTCTTATCTTCGCACTCGGCGAATTTCCGCCACTCGTCCAAGTGTAAGACTTACATTCGACCAATATCGGTGGATCGTCGCTGCCAATGTCACATTTTTGCAGCTTTTTTACGCGGACGCCAACAGGTGCGGTGAATCCAGCCTGAAGTGAGATGCCCGTCTCGGCAAAGAATAGGCGAGCGGCTTCCTCAAATTCCCTGCCGACATGAGTATTGCTGATGGAGCCGACGCGTTGAAAATTATTTCCCATACGCAGTTGTCGCGTATCGACTACTCCAGTCGCGCAATTCGATCTAGGTAATCAGCAGTCGCATTTCTCACGTCTTGAATTAGTTTCTTGTGCAGCTCTGGATTTCGCACGTTTCCTTGGACATATTTGAGCAACGCCTCTTGTGCCTGCTGCATTCTCTGCCTTGCCATTTCTACGTCATTTGGAAGAGCCATGCTCGCCTCCACGCGAAGCCATGTACGTCTGTTTCCATGACCGCACGTCGGAATACGAATCCACGTTGAGATTTCTTGCTCGCATTGACGCGAACATTTCTTGCTGTGCCAATTCTTGCGCTGCCTTTCTTGGATGGCCCAATTTTTCGTACTCGAAAGTAACTTCCTTGCTCAGACTACCAATCATCATTCGGATAGCGATGCCATCGAAGAACTTCGCCAAGCGCGATAGCATGCCGTTTGCTCCTGTATCCGTACCGTCCTATTCCTTTTTGTTGACGTACAGATAGACATTGTGGCCGTCAGCGTCCTTGCATTTTAGGTCGCTGAGAGGAAATGTTGCTTTCTCAAGGCTGTCAGTCTGCAATTTGCATTCGTAGGTTCGCAGTGGTCGGAATCCGCAAGTCGCAGTTGGGTCGAGATTGCCAATGTTTAGAACATCGCACGTAACATAAACCTTGTGCCCTTCGTGCAACAGGACATAGTCCACTTCGGTGTGCGTGCCAGCCGCGTTGTAGTTTGGAACGTCTTTCTCAGCGCGTTCAACGACTTCGTATTTGTCGTTGCTCACACTGCACGCAATGAATGTCAGAACGAAGCATTCAATCGCGGCAAGAAAGACCGTGTTAATGAGCCATCTATGCGTCTCGACGGCGTTAGGAGCATTCATGCGCGGAATCTATCTCAGCACAGCGGACAACGCAAAAGAATTTGAAGAGTGAGCCGACGCAACCACTCCAAATCCCGCGATCATGTCTAAAGACCTAGCGTGGAACGGTGGCGGCTAACATCCGCTCGGCGCGGGGCGAGTGAAAAACTGCACATTTCCGCAAGAATCGCAGACGAATGGATAGACCGGCAACGTGGGGCTGTTACCGTCAACCCATAGACGCATGCCGACCGGACGGTCTTTCGGTATCTGCGGTATCGTTGAAGCGTAACCGCTATTTTGGTAATGCCCGTGTCCGCACACATGGCAAGGGCGCGCGATCCCTGTATGCAAGAGTTGACCACCGCGTTCAAGCATTCGGATGTAGGTAAATACGATTATGCCTAGGGTACTCGCAGACGTTTGACACTGCGCTTCGTTCTCGACTACGCACAGCTTCAAAATGTCGTTAATCATGTGCATCGCAGGGTCATCTCGGAACAGTACAGTCAGATTGTTCTCTGGTCGCTCAAACCACTCGCGCTGCAACCGTAGTCGCCCTGACACCATGCACCACAGCAGTTTTCCCAGCATATAAATATCGAAACTGGGATGAACCTCGCCCAATCGTCCCCCAACGTCAGCCCACGGCGGCATGTAATCGTGCGGGCCAACGCTCTCGCCGGTACGAGTGAGGCGAAGAGGCTGGTCGGGCAAAAATACAATCCCGAAGTCGCCCAAGACGAGTTCGTCATCGGTGCGAACGAAAACGTTTGCGGGTTTTATATCCCGATGGATGATTCCTTGCGCATGAAGCGAGGCGACGGTCTTAACCAACGACAAAAACGCCTTGAGAGCAAGAAGAACGTTGCCCCTATATTTGGAGTGGTTGTATTCGAGGGTTTTCGCAGCAAAGTATTCAGTCACCATCCATCTGTCAGCGAGGTTGAAGTCTAGGAGTTGGGGAAGGCCGGAGCGACCCTCACGAAGTATATCGACTTCTTGAGTCAGCCGATTGACTGCCTCTTCTTCGCCGTCGCTACCTGCGTCGCGAAGTTTGAAGACCTTCATTGCACCGAGTTCTGAGTCATCGTCGGGTCGCACAGCGGACCAAACTACATCAGACATTTTAGCTTCATCGTGAGCCCTCAGTGCCTTTGCCAATTCATCCAATTTCTCTTTTCTCTCAACCTGCCGAGCCGGACTACGAGCCAAGTAAACTTTGCTCTGACCGCCTTCGCCCAGCGTGTTCAATGTGTACCAGCCGCCAATGTCTCTCGGTAGTTCTGTCACGTCATCCTCGCGCTGTCGGAACAGGATTCGTAGTCCGCTCGGCGGGCTCGAACTTGTACGTTGTGCCTGCCTCCTTCGCCAACAGTTCAGTTACCAATTTCATGAGCGGAATAATTTGCGCCGTACTACGCTTGAGCATGTCTAGCAAAACAACCGCCCGCCCCTTCAATTCGGGACGCCCTGCATCAACTTGTTCCACCGCACGTCCGTAGTCATCCACAACATTCAGATACGCCCGCGCACTCGTGTAAAGCAGAACTAATCCTTTGACCGTCTCCGGGCGAAACAAACCGACTTTGTCCGCCGTCGCATCGTAAACTGTGAAGCCCTTGTAAGGCGTCCGCACGTAGTATCCCAGTTCGGAGGGGTGAGCACGCTCCAAGGCGCGGAACGTCGTTTGAACGTTGGCGCGGTAGAAATCATCAATTTCCCACAATAGAGCGGTTGCTATTGACCGCTTCGTTCGCCTCAATTCCATACGCGATTGATACAGAAACGCCCCGGCTGTAATCACGGAGCCAAGCACGGCACTCAAGAAGGCAGTAAGGGCATCGCCGGTCAGCAGAGAATGAATCATCGTGCCTGTGGCTCCTTCAATCGTTGCGACAATCCGAACTTCTCAGCGCATCCGCCAGCGGAGCGTGGATACGCGAAAATGTGAACGTTCCGTTTTCGATAGGCGAGACTCTCCATTGGCGGATATTAAGGGGGTGAATCTACTTCCTTGTCAAGATGCGCGGGACCTCTGGTCATTGTGCAGCCGGAGGTGTTGTGATAAAAGCGTCGCATAATTCAGGACGGGTGTTCTCGTGACGGATTTGAAATCTGAAATCAAGAAAATCCTCGATAAGCACGAAAGCAGTTTTAGGTTGAGTCCGTCGTCATCATTCCTAACGGCTGAATTTGAGAAAAGCAGAAAGGAACGAGAGCGAGATTTCTACTTGATGACGGTGCATCTCACCGAGGTTTACGACTCAATTGACGAAAACGCAGCCGAAGAACTGAAGCACAACATCGCGAACAAACTTGCGTATGACTCATTGCCGAGAATCGGCGGCAATTGGTGGTGGAGTCCCGCGAGCGACTTGGTTGCGAGCACTCTACGAGAGGTACAACGCACTCTCGACAAATCCTCGAAAAAAAAACCACAGAACTGGACTCACTGGTTTCGATGGCCGTGGAGAATATTCGTAGAGTTGGTCTACGTCGTGATTGTCTTGGGCCTATTTTCTGTAGCAACTTCAAAGTTTGAGGTCGTTGTGATCGCCGCACTGGTGCTGATTTACAACAGAGTTGCAGGTGTCGGTGTGGGGACGGTTTGGAGTTTTGCTTACCTTGCCCACGCTGCCGAACTGAGCCATTGGCAATTTGGGCGCGCGCTGAGACTGCAAGTTCCAATAGCCCCGCTGACAGACGCTAAAAAGGCCGTGGATGAGTTGTTGCCTCAAAATATCCTACACGTTATTGCAATCGGAATCGGGAGCCTGATTGCGTTATGGCATCTCGCCTTCGCGCTTCTCGGGTAGCCTCCGATAACATCCGCGCGGTGACGTAACACGGCAAGACATTACTGTCGAGAAAAACGAATTCATTTCTTGTCGCCTTTCTCCGGTTCTTTGGGAGTTGGTGTGATCGGTGTAGGGTCTAGCGGCAATCCGTTTAAGTCAAACGTGTTTGGATAGCCTGCGACAAACCGAGATGGCTGACCCGCCCCGGGACTGGACCAGACGAATGGATTTCCGTTGGAATAGTGAGCAGTTAGCAGATTCGGGAACCGCTCTGCAAAAGGTGCACGGCTTAGAATATTCTCAATATTTGCCATTCGTGCCTGCAAGGACTCTCTGCTATTGACTTCCGCTCGGACGATTTCCAATATCTCCGTCACCATATCTTCACTTTTACGCTTCGGAGCAGCCACTCGGTCAGGACTGGGAAGGGTTGTGAGTTTCCTTTCCAGTTGAGGCCACAGATGCTCAAATAAAACGTCAAGATTGCCTTCCGCAACTGGGTTCTCGCTTACCGCCCTATTGATAGTGCGTACGAGTTTGCGAGTGTCGTCTTTGTCCGCATTCGTCGCCTGAAACATTCCGAGCGGAAATTTCACGTCTTGAAACTGGAGCCCGCCCAAGAGGTAAGTACAGAGGCGCGTTTTGTCGTCAATTGTCTTCGACAACGCCCCGGCCTCATAAAGAATCCACGGTTCGGTTAGGTTTTCTGGAGTCAAACAAACAATTCCAATTTTCACACCTTGCAGCCTTCCACTAATCTCATCGAGCCCACGACTGCCTTTTTCAATATCAGCGGATGACATCCACGGCTTAGTCGTCTGAATTATCAGTGGCAGCCAATCTCGCAGGGCCTCAGCCGCCCACTTACTTCGCGGTCCAGACCAACTAATAAAAATGTTATACGCTTCGTTCATCTTCATACCTTATGTGCCAGTTTGGTGTTCGTGACTCGTTTGCAGCAGTTGCACAAATGCGACATCAATCAGGCTGTTTCGGTTCGCTCGTTCTACTCACCATAAGCGGATCTTCGGGCAACACTACCAACAGATACCGAATCCGTCAATCAACAGAACGGCAAACAGGATAGCATTGAACGTATGCGCTGGCTGTGGTATCTATCCTCGCGGGAGCCCAGCCATGAAACTGCAATTGCCGTGTGTGATCGTATTTTCCTGTCTCGTCAGCCTCACTTTCATCTCGACGGCACAGAGTCAGCAGTCGGCCCCGCCTCCTGTCGCATCAGGCACTCCCGCAATGACACAGCCGTCCGCGCTGACATCAACGATCACGAATGCGCGGGTTGTGCAAATGACTAAGATGGGATTGGACGACGACGTTATCGTCGCCCGAATCAAGCACGGCGTGTGCGAGTTCCAATTGTCGGATACCGATTTGGTGCAACTGAAAAAAGATGGTGTCTCTTCAAAGGTCGTAGCCGCGATGCTGGACACCGCACCTGCGAACACCTTTTTTTCGGAGCCAAGCGACGGCAAAGTGCGGGTCTTCGTTACGGATAGCGAGTCATGGGAGACGCGCGGCAGCGGAGGTGGTGGTGGAAACAGCAATGGGTGGGGTGCCGCCAGTTCGTTCTCTGGCGGTGCTCGCCCACAGACGGCAGAGATTATCAAGACGCTGAACGAGCGATGCCCCCAACTGACAGTCACGAACATCCTTGGGAAAGCGAACTTTGTTATTGTCCTCGACCACGAAGGTGGCAAAGGTCTGCTCAGGCACCGAAACAAAATCGCGGTGTTCAATCACAATGGAGACGACATTTTTAGCGATTCGACGCGCGAACTCGGCAACGCTGTCAAGGATGCCTGCGATGCGATGACACACCCAAAAAAGTGAAAACCGATTGGGATTTGTAATGACGACTCCCGGCCTGCGCCAGCGCATCCACGTCTAAATTGATTGGCGACCTAAAGGTTGGGATGAAGCCGAGTTTCAAGCCCGCTTGTCTCGCTGGTGGGGGTGAGCATGTACCCCCTCCGTGTCACAGAGCAGTCAGGGTGCGGCGACCAGTCCAAATTCCCGGCTAAGGTAGGGCCTTATTTAGCCTTGACCTTTCTCTTGTCCGCCCAAAACTTCTTCATACGTGCACCAATCTTGGCTCTCGCGGCAGCACTCATCCGGCTGCGATGCCGTTTAGGTTGACCGTTGGTGCTCGCCGGAGCGATGCCCGTCAAGGCTCGAATCGCAGAGTCTGTTTTGTGGATTTCCTTCTGTAGCGTGTCGCGGTGTAACTTCAGTTCTGAAACGATGCCAGCTAGATTTGTCATGCGCGGAATCTATCTCAGCGGGGTGGTCGCCATTGGCTATTTTGTCTTCGCCACACTGTCACCGCGACCGCGTGCTTCAAGGTCTGAAATACGCTTCTTCAGCTTGCCGACTTCCAGAGCCAAGTCCGACAAAGATGGGAGAATCAACCGTCCGGTTGGTTGAGACTGGAAAAGTCTCTTAAGCTTCGACGTAAATTCTTTGTCTTCGTATAGTTTCTTAGCCTCCCCCTTGATTGCGCCTTTACTTCGCAAGACGGGATTCAAGACTTCGAAAGCTACCAATTCCGCAGCTTCGAGCGCACTACGCCGAGTAAATTCCTCAGATTCCCACCACTTCACCTCCGTGACGTAGTCGGGGTTCAATCCGACCGCCGAAGTGCCGGTGGCTATACTGCTGTCGCGACCTACCAAATGCTGAATTATCCGGTTCTTGAGGGCATCTGTAATGCCCACATACGCGGGATGCAACCCTCGATTTTTCCCGCCGTAAAGTACATACACTGCAGGTTTTTTCGGTAGGTCAGAAATCGAATATAGAGGGTCCATTTTTTCTAGCTCCTCCTGCTCCCATTCTTACAGTTGCCCAATTTTCTTCTAAGGGCTTGGACTACGGTTGTGTTCGCTTTAGGTCGGAACCGCAATGCTTGCATTTTATGGCTTCGCGCTTGACCAATTCAGCACAGTATGGACACTTCGTTTCATCGGACTCTAGGACAACAGCAAGTCCTTTTGCTTTTAGAACCTTATATGACGTTAGCGACATTCCTCGGTCATACACCACGTAAATCACTGCAGTCGCGCCCATTTGCGCAGCTTGTTCCTGCAGCTTCAAATTGATGTCTTCGAGAGTAGGTGACTTCGAGAAAGCTGTCGCAGCTTGTACTTTTGCGGAGATTTCGCCGACTTGCTTATAAGGGCGGTCAACGCCACCCGCGTGTATCTCTATTTCCGTTACCTTCATGCTTTTTCATCTCTGCCTTTACGCACGTTGCAACGACCTGCGTTCGAGTCTCTTCCGCGACGACAGCGCGGTATCGAACCGTCTTCCTGAACCTTCATGGTTGTGTTTGTGTGACGAATCATGTGGACTGGCGAGAGGCTACTTCACTCTTTGGTAAAAATCAACGCCGCTGGCGTCGTACGGCGAGCGTGGTAGAATCCGCGACGTTGGGGAGACGCAATGCAAAGAGGTGTCGTTCGTTTGGGACCGCTGTATGATTACGTCCGAGAGATTATTGCGAAGAATCCCGACCCGAAAAACGAGACGGACGCGTATCGAGTTGACCGCTCAACCAAAGACAGTAGGGATTATTGCGAGACATGCAAACAAATTCTGTCTGACTCTAATGTTCCCAACGAACAGGGGTTTTATTTGTGGGGTTTCTATAACCGCAGCAGGTTTTGGATAAACGTTTATTGTGGCAAGGCGGGTAAAGGAACAACTGCCCACTTGAGGGACAGGTTGTATAAAGAACTCACCGCAGAAAACGCGTGTGTGTGGCGTGAAGTCAACCCCGACGATGCCCGAGTTCTTTCTATCGGAGAGCAAATCCACCGAACGATGTGGCACAAGTACAAATCACATTGGGAGCGAGCCCTCCACAAAGCAGGCTCGACCCACATCTTCTGGGTAGCGATGCCCGAGTCAGAATTGAACCCAGACAACGTCGAACGTGTCGAGAATGACCTGATTGAGGCAATGAACCCTACAGGCAACAGGCAGAGACGCAGGCCATCCGCAATACTGCAGAGCGAAGCCGAGAAAATATTCAAGGCGTTCCGCGAGATGATTCATCTTGAGAAAAACCGCAGTACCGCGTTCCATCTGGACTACCACGATAAGTTTTGGAGCCGGGTTGGGAAAACAGAACCCTCAACTCCTTGAGCTAAATTGTTTCATCAAGACGGAGCCACTCATGGTCATCGCTGAACGGCTGAAGGCATTGCGCGAGCAGAAGAAGATGTCCCAAGGCGACATCGAGAAGCGAACGGGCTTGCTCCGCTGTTATATATCTCGCGTCGAGAACGGCCACACCGTTCCGGCCATTGAGACTTTGGAGAAAATGGCTCGGGCAATGGAGGTTCCGATGTACCAACTTTTCTACGACGGCGAAAAGCCCCGGCTCTGAAACTCCCGCAGACTCACGGTGGCGGTTGGGGCAGTTCAGGCCGGGATGCGAGGATGCTCAACAGGTTTCGCAGGCTTATGAGTCGGACAGATAACAGCGATCTGAAGCTGCTCCTATTCATGGCTCAGAAAATGTCGCAAAGGAAGCATCCTCGTGGCAAATCACGGGCATAGCTGATTTGCGCCCAACACATGCCGCAAATATCCCGAGGAACCGTCAACATTGCATTGGCTAACGCGAAGGGAATAGTACTGCTTACAGACAGCGTACAAACCATTCCGGGACCCAGCGGAACACAATACACCACCGCCCAGAAATTATTTCGCCTTGATGACAAAACGGTTTGTTCAATAGCTGGCTTCGCCGCAGAAACGTTTCCCGGGTCGCCGCACTTGAATACTGACGTGGCTGGGATCATGGCGGATTTCAAAGAACAATTGATAACCCACCCGGTCTCGCGGCTAGAGGCGAAACTTCGTGCGATTGGACACATGGTCGGTTTCTACATCGATCTGATTGCAAATCGGAATGAGGTCAAGTCGGGTCCGGGAACCCCAGTCAGGGAGTTCGCTTTCGAAGTAATCGTCACCGGATACGATATAGACGGAAAAGCGAAGCTGGAAAAACTCGTGATAACCCCGGTGGTTCGAACCGCCCCAGACGGCCACAATTATTGGTCACACACGTTTTCGATTCAGGATGTGACGTTGGGCAGTAAACTCGTTGACCTTTTGAGCGGTGCACGGTTCGTCTCTCAAGATGTGCTGGACCATCCGCAGACCTTCGATGCGAGCATTGTTCGGAAATATGAAAATGCCAAGACGAATGATGGCGGAGAGTCTTTGACTCTCGATGATATTGCGGAGTTGGCTAGTTACATGGCTTCCCAAACAGCGAGCAAGGACAAGCGCGTCGGCGGCCCAGATCAAATCGCGACTATGGCAGAAGGAAGCATCCTCAAATTCGCCCAGCCTCATTTCCCCACTCCACCGTCGCCATTGCACTTTGCTTTGATGGTAGGTTTGAAGGTCACCGGAGGTCTTCCTATGCAAATAGCGGGAGACGCTCACTTCTTGTGGATACGTTCCGAGTTCGTGGGAATTCCGATGCCGGGCTTAGTGCTTGACGGCAACTTTTTCTACGGCTGCGACGTTCGCGATTCCATCGTCTCCTACAGCGGAAAACTGACAGACTTTGATAACACCAACACGGTGTCCAACTGCATGATGCTTCCAGACCATTCACTAACCTACGGTGAAGGCGACCGCATTTTCAGGAGTTTCAAATGGAGTAGTGTGCCGCCGAACACGCCAAGGCTTCCTGTGACCGTGTCTCCGAGATAATTTGGGGAGCCTGCTTCCGCAAAGATCGGACAAGGAATGCGATTAGGGGCCGCAAGGAGTTGAGCACGATGGCGGTAGCGATTGAGGCGTTGCGCTCAATTAGCATTCATCACCTTGGCGAACTCAAGTCCAGAGCGTCGTACGGTAATAATTTCTGATTTCTAGTGCGGCTGCTACTTACCGGGAGGCGGAAACCTCGCGTCAATCCTTCGCATCAACTCGACGGCATTATCAATCGAATCGCGGAACGCATTTTCTCTCGCGGGTGACGGACGGCGATCCAGTCCCGCCAATCGCCTCACCAAAAACATTCCGGCGACAATATATGTATTAATTTCTTTCTGCCTTCGTCCATCGCAAATTAAGATAGCATCTTCGCTTTATGTTCGCCTAGTGATTTTCGTGCAGGGAGCGGCTCGGTAGCGTGCCGTGCCAGTCAAGATCGAAAAGAAATCCCGAAAGGCCAGCTAGGCGGGTTTATCTTCTGTCGCGGCACGTCATGCTCGGGTCAATGCCTTCGTTCTTCTGGCACGTCCAGTGGAATACCGACATTTCTGGCTTTTCGTGAACAAATGTTTCCCCGTAGAACCGCACATCGAAAACTTTGCCTACCACGTCACTGTCGCAATGTAGCGTCGCTTCCTTCAAATCGTCGTTTAGCGTCGTGCAATTCTTGTACTCACCTGCTGCCCATCCATTCGCTTCTACCCACATTTTTTGATCGTGATGTGCGGCCCCTGAATCTCGAATCTCCTCGGAGGTTTGGTTGGAGCAGCCCGCGACCGAGATACACAGAGCCAATACGAAGACAACGGCAACCGACGGACTAGTTACGAACGGCTGAGTAGCGGTCAGACGAATCTGTTTCATTTCTGAAGTCTAATGCTTACAATCAGCCATGAAAAGCGCGTTGTAAAGTGGCCGGAGATTTGTGAAGCGATTATCCAACACTCTTTTGTTCTTGCTCGCAATTACGGCGACTCCGCCGAGCTGGGCGCAGCATCCGCTCGGCTCAAATCTGAAGATCAAGATCGAAGCAACTGAGTTGGATCAGCAGACACTTTTGGCTCGACTAAAGGCGAACGGAGTTGCCCATCATTTGCAGTTCGTTCTGGCGGATCAGAACTTCGATTACCGCGTCTCGTTTGGAACAGATCAAAAGCCCATCGGCGGCATTAACGCGAGTGCAGCCACAACCGCTGTCTACGACGCCGAGGGCAAAGAACTGTTTGAGTTCAAGCGGGAGGGTCGCTGGACGGATTCGGGCGCGACGAACGCCACAGCCAAGGAAATCATCAAACGGCTGCTGAAATTGAAGCAATAACTGATTCTGACTGTCCTTCTGCAGGTAGCATCTGCGCTGGTTTAGTCGAACTGGCATGCGGGCAGACAGAACCAACTCTCGATGGCACACGTTAGTTCTGATTCGAACGAATTTCGAAGCCGCATAGCAGTTCGAAAAATCGGGCCTTGACGATCCCGTGAAAGAGATGCAATTCTCTCAATACTCGGAGGGACTATGTGCGCCGCCGCGAAAAAAGACTTCGAATTCAAAGAGGTACTGATCAAACGAAACCATCCTGACGATAAGAAACAGCCAAAACCCACGAAAGATACCGGGAACAGTTAACGCCGTTAGCGGGGATGCCGTGCGCTCCAGCTCCGCGTGTTGTCCAAGAACGTAGGGTACAAAGCCTGTCTCTAGCCAGCCTCCGATGGAGGGACCGATGGATTTTGAGTTTACAGAGGTTATTATCAAGCGAAAGAAAGCTGATTTTAAAGCAAAGGATGTGGCTAAGGCTGCACGGCAAGCCGGAAAATCCCGACCAAGACGGCGACCAAAACGCAAAAAATCGAGAGCCCGATGAATAGGGAGGCTTTCTCCAGAAATTGCGCAATGGTTTGATTCATGCCGTAATTGTGATCAATCGAGCGGGCAAGTGAATTTATGAATTTCTCTTTGATGCTGTTCAATTGCTCGTCGTGGGATATTGCTCCCAGCGAATTAAGATATAACTCCGATTGCTCCCTGAGTTGGGCGAGAATCGGCGGCGTTTTGTAGTCCTGAACAAAAGCCGCGCTGAGCAAGATCACAATTGCAATCAGCGACAGCACTATCGCCGATATTAGTAAAACCTTCGACGCATGCAGGCCTAGTGGGTCCAGTTCTTTTAGCAAAGCCGTCTCAGCGGTAAAAACAAAGCCAGCGAAAACCATGTACAAGCCTGTTTTTGTACCCAACTGCGAAGCTAGGTCATGAATCAATGCATCTTGCCTTATGCCTTCGCCGAGGAAAAAGTCGTTCAGTTTCGCATTCATCTGTAGCCTCCGCTCGCAATTCTTACTCGCGTAGCTGGCCGAAGCACAATGATTTTTCACGAAGCTGCGTCTCCAAATCGATCACTTCGCTCGCGCCCTCGGCAATGCGGGCACGATGAAAACCGTCTCGTTCGGACTCGATAAGCTGAGGGCAGTACCTCCGGTACTTCCGTACTGTTGCCAAAATCGCGGCTTACGTCGTAGCCTGTCAAGGTATCAAGAGTGGGCGTAAAGTTCGCGCCCCGGCAACCGAGCGAGAAAAAACGCCACGGTGCCAGCCTCCAGAATCTGGAGGGATGCGGCCCGTAGGGGGCAAAAACCCACCTTGTAGCCTTTCCCCGAGATGCAATTCCTCTGGCGGCTTTCTCGATACATGGAGAAAGCGAATGCCGATTCGCACCAGAATCCCGAAGTCATCAAGAACTGAACTCGATTTCAAACTGGAAAATCACGGTTCCCTGTTCCTGCTCCGTCCGCTGAATCCCGTTGCGCAGAACTGGATGAGCGAGAATTTGCCCGTGGACGAGCCCGAAACACAGTTTTGGGGTAACGCCATTGTCATCGAGCCTCGATATGTCGCTCCGATAGTGGATGGAATTATCGGGGACGGGCTGGTGCTCCGATGACTACTGAATCTAACAGCACCACCGAAACGCGAATCCGAAACAATCCACATTTTGCCCGCGTATTGCGCCAGCGGCTGGAGAGTCGTCATCCCCACGGGGCTGTGCGCGAAACGCTGTCCCGTTTATCGGATCAGGAGTTGATCGCGGCGTACCTGAACAACGAAAAATTGGGAAGAGAGCATACCGCGAAACGTCGGGCAGAGAAGGCGGGCGAATGACTGCCGCCGAAAAACTCGCGCTCGGGCAACGGATCGCCAAGCACAAAGCACCCGGCGTCCACCTCACCACGGAGCAATTAATGGAAGCGGCGATCCAGACCGTGAAACAAATGTCGCCGGAAGAGAAAGCAACGCTATGCCGGAAGATAAATTACGCGGTGCTGACGAAGGCGGAGAAGCGGAGGGTGAACTGATGGCTTCAAAAATTAAAAAGCAATCACCACACTATCGCGTGAGTGTCGCATCCGGCGAGACGCTTCAAGTGTATCTGCGTGACGCGCACGGCGGAAGAACTCTAATGACTTTACCCGGGCCGCTGAAATGCTCAGTGGTTCATGTGAAACCAAAAAGCAAATAGCAAACACTGGAGGCAACACAGATGATCAAGATTTTGGTGCGTCGAGACGATCCCGAGCAGCGCATCGAACTGGTTCGCTGGCAGGAGACGCTGCGCGGATTCTGGGGATTTACCGCGACGATGCTTACGAATCACAGAGCACCGTGCCTGTTTCCCCGCACGACTTGGAGAGAAATCTCGGAATCGGGAGGCACAACTTGAGTGCGCTCCACGGCCACGACGACGGCTACATTTACTGCATTTCGTTCGCGGACGAACTGAAGCCGACACCCGTTCATCTTTCGCAGTGCGGTCACTACACCACGCTAGACCAATTGGTCTGTTGGTCTTGTGCGCGCATCAGCGCGGTGGACGCGGAATTGATTAGAATCGCACGAGCAACTGAACTCGTAGCCGACATCGAGTACTTGCGCGAAATGGGAGTGCGCTTTGACTAAACGCACGGTGCGGGATTGGGTGCTGATGGCACAGCGTTACGAGCTAGCTCACTGGCTTTCGTTTCCGCGAGTCCAGCCGGGGGTTGTCAGGATTATTTCACCCGAGGGATTTATTGATGACGTTCAAGCCGATCAACTCGACGCGAGCATCGAGGGAAACAACGAGTATCATCACTGCTTCCATGATCAAGACGAATGGCAAGAGTTCATCGCCGCGCTATCCTTAGAAGACACTGTTCGCGGTCTTCCAGTAAGCGATAAAATTAACTGATGGCATTCAACCCCAAAAACGATGGCACGCTCGCGCTGATGCTGGAGTACAACATCCCCATCACCCGCGAAAACTATTTGATGCTGGCGTTCGCGGGGAATCCTCCGAAAGACCTCGACGGAGAAACGCTCGAAGAACTTCGAGAGAACGGCGTCGGCAACATCGCACCCGATACGAATCCACACGAAAATTAATCAGCGTCTGCGCGCCCAACGACATCCGCGAGCTACCAGAAAAATCAGCGAAATTAATATCGCCTCGAACATCACTGTACGAACCGCTTCACTTCAGCCGCATTTGCCGATGTCTCGGGATCGCGCGTCGTCGCTGTACGACTTAAAAGTCCACGGTGCGTGTCATTGATGATGCGTGCGGTTGTTTGCGCTTCCGTCTCCTGAGTTAGCAGAAACTGAATGCGCCCGGGAGTGCGCTGGGGTAGAGCGTCACCACTGGGGGAATAAAGTTGTTTCTCTTGCTCCCAATTGATCGGCTCTTTGTCCGCTGCGCTAAGTCCCGACAGCGGATCGGCAGGGGCTTCGCTTGTCACAGTGATGTACGTGTTATCGGGCTTGCGAATGGCGACGTATCGTCCATCACGATCAAACAGAGGAATCGCGCCGTACGGTAGCTCGGGCACAGATGATGGCTTCTGCACCGGAACTGGCACCACCGGCGCGCTCTGGACTGCTGGTGTGACAACAGGTGCAGCCTCGGGCGCAGGCGCGACTTCGACCGGCGCGGGTGTTGCGGCTGGTGTTTCGACCGGCGCAGATTTCTCACCGGCGTTTTTGAGTCCTGTTAAATCAATCATGGTCGTGCTCCCTTAACTTTCCGATTGCAAAAGTTCCTGATTAGAACGTTGCTGTGCCACGGCTGTTTAATATGCCTTGAGCCTCGCGGCGGTAACGCTCGCGGAGTTCCGCCATTTTGTCGGGGCCACCCGTGCAGGCGTGCATTTCGGCCTCGATGGTCAACGCAGCGTACGCGCGATTCAATGACTCCACCGATGGATAGTCGGCGAGGCCGAGTTTTTGAAGGCGTTCAGCCATCGCATTCTTCAAGTCCTCACCGCCCTGCCAATCAGGATGCTGTTCGATCCACTGTTTCGTCGCATCGGCCCACGATTGCATGTACTCTGAATCTTTCTTTGCGGACTCCTGATGGGCGTTTACGTCAATACCCTTGGAGGCGAGGTAGCTCTCAAGTACACCACTCTGCGCTATGTAGTCCGCAGCGGACACTTCTCCCCTTTTGAAACGCAGTTCTAACTCGGCAGCCGCTGCGGCTTTGACCGCGCCGTTCGCATCCTCGCGCTGATCCGCAGCTTCCTTGCGGAAGCGACCATCCGCACCACGCGCAGGCTGATCACCTTGCTGCCCCTGCGGATGCGCCTTCAAATACTCCGCCAGTTGAGCGTTGACCTCTTCCTGCGTTCCCGATAGAACGGTATCGCCTATCTTCATCGTTGCGGTCGGCTTCGCGGTCTGCGGGACATCAACGAGGTAGCCCTCGGGCGCGCCGTCAAGTTGCTGGACGACGTTGTTTTTCAATCCACATTCCCGAATATATTCCGAGATTTCCGTCACGCTCGTGAGTTCAAGAAATTTTGCTTCTTGCTCAGGAGTTAGCTTCCATGCTTTGTTTGCATCTTGTGCACTGAAACTCATTTGAATCTCCTCGGCGCGGTGCGCCAAAACTGAAAGTCTTTAACTGCGCTTCAAAATCTCAGACTGTAAGTAGTCCAATCCGCTTGGCGAATATCCTGTGACTTCATGCTCAACGCCCTTGTTGTCCACGAACGTACGGCGCAGAAGGCCGTCGTCCGCCTTCGGCACTTTCTTGTCGGGCACGGCCCAGACATTTCCGGTGGGCACCTGCGGCACTTCCAAAATTCTCCCGTCGTACAGGCTCGGTTCACCACGCGAGGCTCGGAACCGCACCATCAGTTCTTGCAACTCGGATGGAGTTTTGGCTGCGGCGAGTGCGGCTTCGAACTCCGCCATATTTTGCGCGTCAGTTGCCATTGCCCTGCTCCTCCGGCTTATTCATCCGTGCCACGCTCTCTTGAAGACTGCCAATCCACTCGAATTTCTGGCGGACAGGCAAAACCATCTCAGGATCACGCACGGCGCAATGCCGATCTATTTCACTGATCACTTTCTTGGGCTTTTTCCCCTGTTTCTTCTCCACGACTGTGATTTTGCGGTAGTAGCACATCCCACACAAACCACGCGCTCCGTCTTTGGCAACCATCCGCTCACACCCTTCGGTCTTGCACTTGCGCGCCATGTTCCGAATGTTCCGCTGCGATGAACTACTTTGTACGCCGCTCATGTGCAGCCCTCCGCTTACGCTTTGAACTGCGCGATCCGATCCTCGAAAGACTGAGCATAGAAACCCCGATCTTCCGCAACCGTGTGCTCTTCGGCCATGTATTCAAAAATCAGATAATCTTTGACGCCTAGTTCGACGATTCGCTTTTCGACGTTGGCTTTCAGGATGTGCAATGGAACGCGAAATCTCTGGCCCTCGACGAAAAACAATCCCTCAGCTTTGTGGCGGTCATAGGAAATCCCGCCCAGTTGAAAGTAAGGCTGCGTATGAAGCAGCGCACCAAGACTTCGCCAAATCTCAAACTCACTTTCGGATGTGTGCTCGCCGCAGAAATCCCGATAAAAATTCTCGTCGTAGTTCGGCCAGACACTCGGATCGGAACGATAGTCACGCACGCGCTTCTGTGCGGCTGCCAGACGCACCGCAGGCTCGCCGGGATAAGTCCTTGGGGCTTCTGAAACTCGTACGTCAACCGCTATGGGAGTCAGTGCATCATCAGCCATTGAATCTATGTCGAAATTTTCGGTGCTCATCATTCTGAAACCTCAGTTACCGTCGTACGGTATTTCTTGCCGTCGCGCTCGATGATCTTCTCTGCCACGACTTTCTCGTCGGCTTTAGCTCCGGCGGCTTCCAGTTCACCGACTGCGGCCGGATTAATGCCCTGAGCCTTCGCCAAGATTCGGAGCGCGCCCAGTCTCTGTTGCGAAATCTTCTTGCCGTTCAACACGCGCCGACACTCTTCGGCGAAACGCTCACGTTCAGTCTCTCCGAAATGAACAGAAAGAAATGCGCGGACATCCGCGTTGCCGAATACTCGACAGACCGTCGCAATCAAACCCCGCCGAGTCCCGCACTTGAAAACCGTTGCAACTGCGGCTTCGCGGTCGTAGCCGTTGCTCAGGTAGGCACTGACCACGTCACGGTAAGTGTTTGAAAGTCTGATCCACTCGGGTGTGGTCTTCATCTCTTCGAGCGGAATAAATTTAGAGGCCATGGGACACCTTCATTTTCTTTCCGGTTTTTCTCTCCCAGACCTGTAAGGCTTTGGCAGTGCTGTCCGAAATCACGCCACGTTCGGCGATGTCTTTTTGAATTGACTTGCGAAGCGCAGACTTCAACGTCGAAAGCAGCACGCGGTCGTCTTCGGTGCCAAACGCGAGAGCCAAACACCGCGCCACTTGCGGATGATTTTGTAGCTGCGAACTTCGCACCACGAGCGAGTGAGGCTTAGACGCACACATCGGATACGCAATCGCGGTCGCGGCCAAGAAATTGTACGTGCCAGTGGCCTCGCCATTCTGCAAGAGTTCGGAGACGAATCGTTGCATAGCGGGGAGCAAACGAACGTATTCAATCCGCGTTTTCAATTCCGCGAGGGGCACTCGATCAAGTTGTGAGACATTTGCCATGTTCTATCCTGTGCTACAGAAAACACCGGGGGCTGCGGCGAACCCGAAACTCCGCAACGGCCAAGGAGGTATCTTGTCGAGGCATGAGCTGCCCCGTCGTATTCATAGAACCCCGGCACTACTGTGAACACTCCCCTCACGCAGAGGCTTGGGAGTACGGAGCGGTGAATCTTTCGAGGCGCGCCTTGCCGCCCCGCACTGCGATCCGTTTTCGATCACAAACTGTTTTACTTCGCAACCACTCCGCGACGACGCGCGACTTCCTCTCGAAGTGCTGCAACTCCGGCGACGACTGCATCAAGATCAGCGAACAGCATTCGTTCATTCGATTCGTCCGCGACGAGCAAGCTGATCGCGTAGTCTTCTGTTTCCGCATCGAGGCGTCCGTAGTTCTGATTTTTCGCCACGGCCAACAGCCCCGAAAGCGAATTCGCGGCCCCCATAGATTTTTGGTACAGTTTCAAGATCACAGTTTTTCTCCTCGCTACTTCGAGTCCGTGCCCTGCTGGCCCTGATAAAACTGGCCGGTCGGAAGAATTCTTTTCACAGTACTCGGCTGAGGCGCGATCACAGGCGCGGCAACTTCCGGCGTTGACTCTGCGGCAAATTCGGCGGCTTCCAGCGCGTCTATCTCGGCCTGAATTTCTTGCGGTGTTTGATCGCTCATAACGTCTCCTCATTTTTGCCCGCGTCTTCTGCACTGCGTCGGGCAAGTAAAGATCGAAAGGGATTGGTGGCTCTGCATCCGCCGTTGCGGGCGACGGAGTGCGATCCGGCCAACCCCTATCGAAGTGCGCAGTTCAAACTCCGAATTACCCATCTGTTTATGCAGACATTAGTCATGAACCGTAATAAGTTTGTAGGCAAAAAGGAAGGTAAGCGTTTTGAATGGTATGCATTATGAGCCACCCGTTAATTCGTGCGACGTGGCGAGTCAATTCCGGGGCGAGCTACGTGCGGGGAAACGGGACTCCCTTGGGGTTTGCGATTTTATAGGGCGCGCCACTGGTAGGGAGGCGATTCATTGCGCGGAGGCCGGTTATATGTGCGAGGCGGACTGCACAGGGTCACAATCGTGTGTGTGCCGTGCTGCCAAGCGCGGCGACGGTGGTAGGTTCTGGGGGCGTTTGAAATCTAGCTAGTAATCAAAAAGGAACCCCCTTTGCATCCCATAGAAAAGAACTGAGGTTATTACGACGCGCGGAAATGCGACGTACAACCGAGGCTTTCGCTTTTTGTTTGGGGCGTTTGGGGTGGGGTACGCGGCACGTCGCGGGCCATTCACGCACACCTGTAGTACAGCGTCAATCAGGCGAACGTCCGGCGCGCGTTAGAACGAGGCCAGCGGATCGGCTGCGGGCTCCGGCGCGGCCTCGGCTGCTGGCTTCGCTGCGCGTGCTTTGCGTGCCACCGGCGCGGACTTCGGCAGCTTGTACGCTGCGACCGCGTCGGCGACGATCCGGCGGATCACCGATGAAACGCTGCGATCCTCAGCCACCGCGATCTTGCTCAGTTTGTCGGCGGTCGCTTTGTCGAGGCGCACCGCTGTTTGCTCCGTGTATCTCATGTCCGCAGTCTGCCAGAATCGTGCTCGGCTGTCAACCATTAATTGACAGTGTAAATATTGCACACCTCTGCACGACGATGCAATCACATGGTTTACAGTTTCGCATTGCGCTATTCTACGAAACTCGAAAATATTGCTTGACATATGATTACAATAGGAGTAGGATGATTACAGTAAATTCAATCCATCGGGAGCAGCCGATGTCCACCGAATACCTCAGCAAGCAGCAAGTTCTCAACATCTTAGCGGAAGCGAAACGCCAATCGGCGCGCGTCCATCTGATCTGCCTGCTGACTTATCGCCACGGGCTGCGCGTCTCCGAGGTTGCTGCGTTGACTCTCGCGGACATAGAGAACGGACGCATTGACGTTCGCCGCGTCAAGGGCTCGCGCCACACTGTCCAGCCGCTGCAATCGCATGAGAACGCGCTACTTGACGAGCCCACCGCGCTGGCGGCTTGGCTGAAGGCGCGCGGCACCGCTGATGGTTCGCAGTTCCTGTTCACTTCGCGGCAGGGCTCCGGCCTCACCACGCGCCAGATTGAAAACCTCTTCGAAGGCGTTGCGATCCGCGCAGGCATTGACTCCGATCACCGGAACATCCACGGGCTCAAACACGCCATCGCCTCGCACCTTATCCGCGCGGGAATGACTATCGAGTATGTCCAGATTTGGCTGGGCCATGCCGACATCAAATCCACCGCGTACTACCTGCACATCAGCGACTCGGAAGCTGGCGACAAGGCCGCGCAGACTCTGGCGTCCGCGTTCGCAGTCGCCGCCTAGATCATCACCTTTGCCCGGGCTCGATCCTGAGCCCGCCCTGCCGATCATCACCCCAGACAAAATAACACCCGCTGTTCGATCCCCGATCTATCACCTTTCGATTCTTGTACCGGCTCTTGTTCGATTCTTGTAAGCGAGTCCTGTGCGAGTCTGGTAGCGAATATCGTAGCGAGTACCCGTAACGTCCACCTGTCATTCCATGCTAACTCACGTGTTTTCAGTCATATCGAATTTCTATATGAGATGACCGATGGTCAACAGTGTAAAATCCACTCGATTTTGCGGATTTGCAAATCAAAATGGGCTCGAATATCGTTTGCGCCTGACTCCGCGTCCGTCGCTCGCATGTCCCCCACCTGTTATTTTCCGGCTCTCGCCGATACGCGCGGGGAACACCGGGAAATAGATCGCGGCACCGGCGCGCAGACTCGCGCTCGGCATTCGCTCACTCGCTGTGGCATGCGGCCTTGCCGCCCGCCCCGGCTCCCTCGCGCTCCATCCTTCCGTCGTGCTCCGCTGCTACGCTCTCCGTCTTCCAGTCTCTTCAGCCGTTGCGTCCCTGTACGATCATGTCCTTTGGGTTTCTGTACGAGCCCTACGCTTAGTACGGGCAATGAAAGGCACGGGTCTGCAATGCTACTTCGAAGCACCACTCACGGACGCTCGCGCCGGTGCTGCGCCTGCGAACTCCACGCGAGGTTCGCGCAGGCTCCGCGATCCCCCGGCGTACACGACGTAGTCCATGACGCGGTACACGACGCCGTACATGCGCCGGTCGCACGCAGCCCGCGAAGATGCCGAGGTGTGATAAGCGCGTGCTCGATAGATTGCCCAGCAGGCGATCACTCGCGCGTCAAATGAAATGAGTGAGCCGCACGTGCGGGAACGTGCGCGAATGGTGCAGACACGTGCCGCCGCTGAAAAGTGATAATCGAAGTTGGATCGCTCGCCGGTCGCCGCGTGCGCTCGGCGCGCCGTGGCAACACAGCGGCTTCGCTGCATCTGTGGAACCGCTGGAGCCCCGATCCAGCGATTTTTATCCCACGCTGCGGTCTTGCCTCATTCGGTCGCCTGCCTCGCTATTAGGGGGTCGCCATTGAAACGGCTGCGGGCTGTACGTTTACGGTGCTATCGGCTGCGGGAGCGGTAGGTGTCGCCGCGCAGTAGTTCATTTCGCCACTGACTCTCGCGTCCTTGCGCCAGTAGTCCACCACTCGGAGTCGCCGCTCTCCCCACCCCGAGCGCAGAATCAAACTTGCGCTTTGTGATTGGGCTATCGGTAGCCCGTATGTGCTCCAGCCACGCTAGAAACTCTTCTACCGAGTACTCCCGTTTAGCCATATTGCACCAATGACAGGTCAACGCTAGATTCTCATCGTCATCCCCACCGCCTGCGGACTTCGGCACGATATGGTCAACGTGCGTCTCAACGCCCCGCAGGGATAAGCCACAATACCAGCACACCCACCCGTAAACTGGAACAAGACGCCTGATTATCGCCGCCCGACGCGACCGACGAAGGTGCGGCTTACGTCTCGGGCTGGTTGCGTGTCCACCCGGATGCCCTGCCTCCATCAAACAACGCTTGCCGTTCTTTGCAATCTTTGGACATTGCGTGGTGGGTTGAGCGATTTCGTCCAATCCATAAGCGACACTCGGCTCGGTACGCACGAAGCGACCGTCAGCCGAGCGCGGTGGTGATGAACCTGACTCCGCAAACGAATTCTGAAATGCTGTGCTCATCACGCAGCCGCTTTAGTCCGATTGGCTACGATGGCTCGGGCTGCTCCCTTCGGGCCATACGTCGAGGCCGACGCGCCATACTCGTTGACGAGGCGGCGGGCTTCCTCAAATGTAATGGTTCGATCCAACTTGATCAGTTCGACCATTGCGAGGCCGGTCGGACTGCCAGCCGCCGGTGTATCGCGCTGCTTGAAATATGCGTCTAACATCGTCTCCATGTGATACTCCGTTTGTTCTTCGCTGCACTTCTACTTCTTGTAACCCCTGCGGGCCACGGGCAAAAATATCAACGGATCGCCGAAAGCCCCGCACCGCAGAACCCACCCCTGCGCGCGTTTACTTCAACCCGGTGAGTTTGCCGGTAGCGGCTATCGCGGTGGCCTGCTTCGCGGTGATAGATGCGGAACTGCCGATAGTGCCGTTCGGCGTGGTGATGTTTCCCGCGTTGTCCTGACCTACCGCGGGCACACCTTTGCCCTGAAACTCGCTGCCAATGACTTGAGTCGCCGGATAACCCGGAATTCTGAGTGCCTGTGGCATTGTGATTTACTCCTCACTTATGGCGGGTCTAGTCTTAGTTCGGGCGCGCGATCAGTCAGGCATTTTGCGCTTCGGTGTCCACGACCACAGCAATTGCTCCGCTGCCGCCTCAGCTTCAGTAAGCGGCCTCGGCCCGTCCGTGCCCAGATCGCCCGCTCTGAAATTTTTCTCCATGATCCTCGAATCGTAATAGCGGTAGACTCCATCGCTTTTGATTCGAAAGAGCCACAGCCGTTCCACCAATCGCTTTAGCATTCGATGGACGCTCGCGCTCACGCTGTTCACGATCTTTGAATCAGTCTTCCCGGCGAGCGCGGCCACGATCAGTCCATCCGCAATGAGCCCTCGGCCCCACCGCTGTTCAGCGATGCACAGAATCTGCTGCTGCTCTCGTGACAGTTTCTCTGGATTAGTTGCGCCCATACTCTTGCTCCGAAATTGAATTGGGATGCTGAGGATTTCGGAAGTCACCTCAGAATGACATCGCCCTCTGGCTGTACCCTACTCACAGCAAGACGCCGATTGCTCGGATTTACTCTCACTGTGTATGCCGCGTTCGGGCTCTAGAAGTGTGCGGCACTTCTAGAAAGCCAGACTCATGTCAGAGTCCCGCACTTCGACTGCTCTCGCGTCTACTTACGGCTCCTCTATTCCGCCACATCCCAAACTGTTTCAAGATTTCGGCTCCACTGGATTCTCGTATGCCGCCGCTGCGATTCCCTGAACGAGAATGTCTTCGAGGATTTGCAGACTGCACTCTTTGCCATCGCGGCAAACGTGACGACTCATTTGTCGCGCCAGCGTTCGCTCCTCACGCTCCAAAAATTTCCGACGCGATCTGCACGTTGTGTCACGCCAATGTATCGGCATCCCCATTTGCTATTCCTTCCGCCATCCGGCTTTGATCAAAACCTGTGCGCGAATCTCGTCGCTCCGATAAGCGTCTGGGAAAAAATCAGCGTCCAATAACTCGTCAGCCTTGTTTCGCTCAAACGGCGACAACGGCTTCGGCTTTGCTTCCTCCGCTGCGTTCGCGGCCTGCTTTCTCGGGCTCTTGCTTATGCACGGCGACATCGTCTTATCCCTCTGCTTTGGCAGCGATAGTCTTACTTACACCGGCGTTACGACTCTTCGAACGACTTCTTCGCTCACTCTGCGCGAATTGCTCTTTGAACGCATCGTTGGGATTCTTCCCAGCTTTAATCTGCGCTTGTTTCCACGCTTCCAAAATTTCCGCCGGTGTCGCATCTCTTGGGATTGGCGCAAACCTGTGAACAGGCTTCACGCCGTATTCTCGCAAGAGGCTCGTGAACTCGGCATCCACTTCAAGCTGCGTTGCACCATTCACGACATGCTCAACGCCTTGAATCATCACCGTCCGAACGTACGGCTTCGTGATCGCAGCGAACAGTTCGGAAAACTGTTTCTGGCTCAACTCCGTGAGCGTCACATGGAACTTTCCGTTGTACGTCAGACGCACCTTACTGCCGCGTCCAGCACGATCACTCAGGATGGTGCTCCAATCACGAAATTGTTTCGTTTCACGATGCGTGCTCATTTGTTTGCTCCTCGCCTGTTCGACTAGAAACCATCCTCTTCGATCTTTTCTTCCGGCTCTGGGTTCCCTTCATCCCTCGGCTTCACCCGTGAATATGGTTTGGGCGTGCTCAACAGTGTTGTCGTCGGTCTGGGATAATTGCGAACTCCCGGCACCGTCCATTTGAATCTGCATTTCGGAAAACGCACACAGCCGATGAACACTCCGAATTTTCCATGCCGAAACTTCGTAGGCCCACCGCATTCCGCGCACGTTGCAAATCGCGCGTCGAGGTCGGGCACATCAACACGATACGTGCAGCCGCTGCACCGGAAGACGATGCTGAAATCGCCATTGACTTTTTCGAGTATCGACTCGCCACAAAACGGGCAAGCGTTTTCGGTGACCGCCATTGAATCGTCGCGTTCGCTCATGCCTTGACCTCGACCAAACTCACGCCGTACTCCAGCACAAAGAAATGAAGTAAATTCGTGCTCTCCACTTCCTTGGGTATTTTTCTTCCAGTCGGCCTACCAGACTCAAACTCCACTTCATCTTCGACGGTGGTCACCTTATGGTCGGACTTGACCAAAAACTCTTCCCACTCACGCATCGTGGTGTCGTGCCCCTTCGTACGATAAATCTCAGCCGCGTTACGGCGTTGCGTTGCCGTGGTCTTCAACTCATTATCGAAATTCTTGCCCGCAGGCATCACGTCCAACGCAGCTTCTTGTTCGGGCGTTAAAATTCGAGGATGGCCTGCGGCCCGGGCCTCGTGATGTGCAGCCGAAAACGCTTGGTCATAAGCATCGTACTCACGCTGCAAACGGTCGTGAACTTTCTGGAACTCGCGGAAGATTTCATCAGTAGGCGTCTTGCGTGCGCGCTGTCGTTTCTCGTGTTCAGCGATAACGGCTTCGGAGTGCTCCTCCGTATCAGTATTTTTTTGCCCGCAGGTTTTGGTTTTGCCAACAACAACAGGTTTTTGTGTCGGCTCCCGCGACGGCTTCGCTTGAGAAACGCTTGCCGTCTCGGTAGCCTCTGGGGGAAGAAGAGGGGTTGAATACTTCAAACCCTTGGTGGCACTTTCTGCTATACCTGTGGCAGATTCTGCTACCCCAATTTCCACGGAAGTCATTGATTTCTTAGGGGTGGCAGATTCTGCTACGCCATTTGGGGTGGCAGAATTTGCTACGCCACCGTCTGGCGGAGGTTCATTTTCAGGTGGGGTGGCAGATTCTGCTATGCCCTTTTCAATTAACTCTTTCACTTTCTCCCAGTTAATCCAATAGCGGGAACCTGCGTATTCGCCCATACCCTTACTTGTGCCTTTGTGGTACGGCTGATCGGATACGACAATTTTCCCATCCGATTTCTTGAACAGGTGTTCGCGGCCAACGACACCGAAGGCTTCCGCTTGGTCAAATAAATCGTTGACATTGGTGCAGCCCATTTCGCGGTTTAGTCGGTCATGTCCCGCCCATGCTTTGCCGTAGCGCGGTTCTGTTGGGTCACTGTTTGTGTGCCTCCAAATTAATATCATCAGGTGGCGCACAGATGGCTTGACGGTACGCGGAAGGGCTCCGATTCTGTCGAGGGCTTCAATATAATTTGGTTTCTTTGTCGTCGTCGGGTCGAAGGTAATCATCGCGGCTCTCCCGGTGTGCTGGGAGCAACGGGCAGAATAGGAATGGCACGGCGCAGCGCGATTTCGCGCAACATCGCAGTGATTGCGCGAGCGAGGCTGCTAGTCGTGTATCGAGCGCGCACAGGCGCGGAGTGACTTTGGAGGGTTCTGATAGCTTCTAGGATGTCGCAGGCGTCATTCTCTTTGAACCAAACTTGCCAGAAAGTGGCGTGAGGCGGGTCAATACCGGGAAACGCTGCAATCCACGCGGCGAGGGCCGTGGTGTACTTTCTACGAAGAGTGTCTACCTGCATATCAAAACCTCCGTCGAACTTCGGTGAATCGTCTTACATCGTGGTGCTGCTTCTGCCCGCGTGCTCAACGCGGTGAAAAGTGATACCTACTTGGCCTGCTGCGCGGCCTGCCGTTTGCGACGAGCCAATCCCTCGCTAATGAAAACGCGAATCAAATGGGATGATTTGGTACCTGCCGGATCGGCCTTGGCTGCCGCAGCCAAGTCGTCATGCTGGCGTTTGGTCAAGAACACCGTGGTTCGAATCATGGTTCTAATCCTCCATACAAAGACCCTACACTTTGGAGTGAAAAGTCAACTTTCCGAGATACCCGCAACGCTTGCGGATAATTCCTTTGGCGTCGGCTCCATCTGTTTAATCCAAGGCCGTCTCCGCAAACAATTTTCAACTGCCGCGTAGCCACCAGTTCGGTACGCGGCCTGCACTGCTTCGTACTCCGCACCCCGCAGGATGTTTCGCTGTTTCCGTTGCACGGTTGTGTGTTTATCAATCGAGCCCGCTTGAACCAGAGCCTCGGTGATGTAGCGAAACACCAGCGCGTAGCGAGCCCCGCACGGTGTTGCACTGCGTGGCATCGAATGGCGCATCTTCCATTGGTCTTTGGGAAAGAACGTGAGCAGCGAACCACTCTCCAAATGCACAGTCGCCAGCGGTTTGAAATAAATGTGCTGCAACACGAAGTCACGGGCAGCACCAAGACTGACCATGCAGATGTGCCCCGGTGGCGAGTCTGCGTGCGATTTCACCGTCGCGTTATGGTTGAAATGTTTGTTCACTTGGATCGAATCAAAATAGCAGTTGTACTTTTCTTCGAGCCTCAACTTGAGCGGCACGAGCCAGTGCGGGATTTCGCCGGATGAACCAATGCGGTAGGGCTTCGGAACACAACTCAGATACGCTTGGCGCGGGCCCCATTGGACGGTCGCATGAGACGGTACAGTCCCGTTGCACTGTCCGACTTCCAATACAAAGCCCGGAGTCTCTTCCAGCCGCGCAAATAAATCAGCGGACTCTTCAGCGGAGACGAACGACGGCACGTACTCAAATCGTGGGTCAGTTTTCATCAAGCAACTCCTGCAAACGTGCTGCGAGGCTGCGATACACAATCTGTTGGTCTGCTTTGCTGAGTGACGCAACGCTGCGGTCAATTGTTTGGGAAATGGAGTGTACAATCTCGGCAGCACCTTCTGGGTTGGAGACTGGTTCTGATTTGACGCACGACTCCTTGCCGTTAGGAAGACCCGCCATACGGCACTTCTCGCAATGCCCTTTTCTCCCTGTGTGACGAACATAATCAGGTTCGCGTTTTGCCTTACTGATGTTCTGACGAATCGTTCCGCTATCAACATCCAAAGGAAACTTGCGAACGCTCTGGTTCGTCTTCCCTGTCTGAATGGTCACTTCCTTATCATCAAGCGCGACGATGCAGGCATCGCAGGTTCCTGCCGAGGAGTTGTAGTTCACTACGTCGCCGACTTGGGCACCAACTAGATGGCGATTGATTTTATTTGGATCAACGGGCGTATGTGGAGCGGGTGGTGCAGGATAAAATGTCGTGTGCCTGTCGGCGGTCTGACCTTTATCCATGTGAACCATTCCGCATTGCTGGCAATTGAAGAAAGCGACTGGTTGATGTTTCCCTTCCGCTTTGCGGGCTTTGTGCAGTGACTCGGGAGAGTCAAACGCACGCTTACCTGATGGGCATCCATTTTCTTTACTGATCCAATGCGTCTCAGGTTTCGCAGGTGCGACATAAACAGGCGCAGGGCGTTTGAGTGGGTCCGATTTCGTTGGCTGCGATGGTTGAACAGGCGCAGGGGAAATTATTTCCTCTCCACGCTGATTGCTGAGATTACCGCCGTCAAGCATGTATCGGATTGCACGTGGTGTCCGATTCAGTTTCCGTTCGCAGAACTCTTTCTTGGTGGCGCATCCGAGGATAGTTTCACCAGTTTTGAGTTTGTCGAACTCCAGCCACAGTCGGCGAATGTCGTCTTCAAGGCTCTTCAACTTTGCCGTCACGCTATCCATGCGGGAAATGATGTGACGTGCGAGATTTTCCGCTTCGGTATAAGTGGACGAGTGGCAGTTGTCTTCCATCACAACGAGGGCGGCACTCATCGCCCTACCTTCCGCTTTGTCGCAACCGTCTTGCGGCGGTACCGCCGCTTCGTCCTATTCACGGTCAGAGGAAGATCGACCAGCCATCTGTCAATGTCCGAGGAAAGAAATTTCAGATACCGACCGATGCGTCGGCACGGGATGTGCGCTTGTCCGCTGGACGCACGGAAGCGAGTCATTTCATACACACTCGACGCAGGCACTCCGAGGCGAGTCGCAACTTCCTGAACGCCGAGAACTTGAATTGTCTCCCCCTGTTGATTGGGAGCCTTTGTGGTTGTGGTTGTTTCTGCCATGTTCGTCTCCATTTGGAGATTGCCTGATTCGGCACTGTGTGGTCAATATTGTTCTTGCAACTGGATTATGAATTGTCTACACTGCGAGAGTAACTTGTCTACAGTCCAACAGTGACTTGTCGGCAAAATCTAATAAGGAGCGCGACGGCTTCCCTGCCGTCTCCTACCTTGGTCATCAGAGACGAACTGGTTGACGCCGAAATGCTGGCGCGATTCGCGGAACTAAAGAATGAAGAAGTCGAAGATTTCCGCCATTCCGTCGCGCCCGGCTTTGTGCCCGAGTCGTGGTGGGATTCTGATGGACGGCGCATGGCGGGCTGGAAAATCTGGCAAGAAATGCAACGCCTACTGCAGAGTACGTGGGACGCGGGCTTTCCGACAGACTATGCCCTCTCCATTCTCCTGAACCACTTCAGCACAGCGACTCAACCTGAAAGTTTCCTCGCGTCCACCGATATTTTTCAGGCTCTTCCATATCAGCAGGCCACGATGTTCATGTTTAATCAAAGCTGGAGAGCGCGGCGGTGTAATCACTGCCACAAGCGATTTGTGGCGAGAGAGCCCAACGATCAGTATTGCAGCGAGGTTTGCAAGATTATATTCCGCAGGCAATACAAAGCGGCGCATATCCGAGAGAAACGTAAGCAGAGCAAACGCAAGCAGACGAAACGAGGAGGCAGGTAGCGATGCAGCGAGGAAAAATCTACGAACACCACGGACAGTGGACGTTTCGCTACAAGATCGCAGCCTTCGTGAACGGCAAGAAGGTCTGGAAAGATGCCTACAAGGCTCTGGCCCCTCTCGACAAATACGAAACCGCAGCGCAGGTCGAGAAGGATTTTGACCGCACGTTGAAAGAGCTACGCGGCACGCACAGCTCCAAGTTCACCGAGGGCGTGACCCAGTCCGTGGCCGATTTTATCGAAACTACTTATTTTCCAAAGCAGAAGGAAAAATTAAAGCCGTCCACACTATTCGGATACCGCCATCTCTATGATCGGCACGTCAAGCCCCGATTGAACGGCGAGTCCATGAGGGATTTCACACTGCCCGTCGCCCAGAGACTCTTGGAGAAGATTGCCGCCGCGACTCCGCTTGCCAGCACGAGTCTTCGACACATCAAATGGTTTCTCAAAGCCGTATTCGACGTAGCCCGCATGAACGGCGGTTATGATCCAACGTTAGTGAATCCGTTCGAGGAAGTTCACATTCCCAAGGCCACCAAGCAGAAGCAACCCACTCGATACGCCGGACTTGACACCGTGCTCGACATGCTCGATGCGTTACCCGATACCGCCGCTACCGTAGTGGCGGTCGCTGCTTTTGCTGGACTACGCAAGAGCGAGATTCAGGGTTTGCGCTGGGAGGATTTGAAAGGCGGCGAACTGCACGTACAACGTTCGGCTTGGCGCACCACGGCAGTTCACGAGGTCAAGACCGAGGCGTCAAAGGGCGCGGTGCCCGTGATTCCAATACTGGCCGAACATTTGGAAGATCACCGCAATGGATTTCCGAGAGACGGATTTATTTTCATAGGCGCGAAGATGGGCAGGCCGCTCGACCTTCATAATTTGGCGAGTAGAATCATTCGTCCAACACTCACCGCGAAGAAAATCCCGTGGTGCGGATGGCACGGCTTTCGACGCGGGCTTGCGACAAACCTGCATACGCTCGGCGTCGCAGATACGGATGTACAGAGAATCCTGCGTCATGCTAATGTTAAAGTGACCCAAGAGAGCTACATCAAGGTCGAGCCCAGCGTTAAGAAACGGGCAATGGACAAGCTGCAGAAGGCTCTCTCGGCGAAGCGCAAAAGGCGGAAACGTGGCAATCGGAAGCGCAAGTAGCCGGTACACAAACCTGTTGATGGACTGTGTGTCCCAGCGAACTTTTGCGTACCAGCTTGTGTACCGACAAAACGTTCCGCAGAGCCATAACCTCGAAAAAGCCCATCAGTATTGACGTTTTAAGCGGCGGTGAGCGTAGCTCAGCTGGTAGAGCATCGGTCTGTGGCACCGAGGGTCGCGGGTTCAAACCCCGTCGCTCACCCCAGTTTTTTCAATTACTTAGCGCTGTAGCTAGTTCCGCCTGACGCCCGCGCTAATCGTACATGTGAAGTTCCATTAGGCCACATGCCTCGTGGCGCGATGCCCGAGTCCAATTCCAGTCGAAGATTCGATTTGGTCGCCTGACTCACTTACGCTTAATTCAATCGCAAACCCTTGAAGTCTGGACGACTCTTCGGCATCCTACAAATCACTCAAGCCGTTTCAGTTCTAAATGTCCGCGATCTAGGAGGAATCATGAGCTCCTCTCCGCACCGTGCAAGCGAGTCGCCGCAGCCGAAAAAGGCTCTTTTCATCGATGCCGACCCGGAAGTTCGTGCGATGCTTGTCAACATTCTTGATCCGCTCGTGTGGAGCGTGCGGCATGCCGCTGACAACAAGTCCGCGCTCGACGTCGCTAGGGCGGCACATTTCGATTTCATCCTGACGAGCGAGAAGACATCTGGCAAGGAGGATGTGGAACTGCTGCGCAAGATTCGCGCCATACGTCCCCACACCCGGCTTATTATTCTCACCGAGGCGAGTACTCCGGCTGATGTCATCGCTTCTATGCGCGAACACGCGTTTAGTTACTTTTCAAGACCGTTCTCACTCTCCTCACTCGCAGACATGGTGCATGCTGCTTCCGAGGGACCTTGCTGGGATGACGGAATCGAGGTTTTGTCGGCAACGCCAGACTGGATCCGCCTTGCGGCTAGTTGCGATTTGAATACCGCGGACCGACTGATCCAATTCATGCATGAGATCGCAGACTTGCCAGAGCCCGAAGCCGACGCTGTGGCAATGGCTTTTCGCGAACTTCTGATGAACGCGATCGAGCACGGTGGGCACTTTCGCGCCGACCAATATGTCGAGATCTCCTACGTCCGCGCCAAGCACATGGCGATGTGCCGAGTGAAGGATCCCGGTGAAGGGTTCACTCTCGACGAAATCGATCACGCTGCTGTTGCGAATCTCGAGGGAGACCCTGCTCGCCACATTGCATATCGCGAAGCTAAAGGGCTACGTCCGGGAGGCTATGGCGTCTTGCTCGCCCAAAAGCTCGTTGATGAGCTGATTTACGATCAGAAGGGTAACGAAGTTATGCTTGTCAAGTATCTGGATATTGCGCCCTTAGAGCATCTATAAAATCGGCATCGGTGCCTGACGCACTCGCCGAACCGTGCTGATGTCTGATGAACGTAACCGGCAAGTGGATTTTCCTAGTTGTGGAGTCGAGCCAAAAGCAGATGTCCGCCAACGCGACGCAAATCAGCGACGCGTCGGAGACGCAGTCGGGGCTAACCAGGAGCTAGACCAGATAGCTCGTACACCTATCTTGAGTTATCGACGCGGCGGCACCATCTGCAGGATTTCAAAGAAGACCGGTTGCGGAGGAGTTGCGGCGCGAACGCCCAAAGAGTTGAGTTCAGCCTGGAATCGAGTCGATCGTGACGCGATCCGTGGCATCCCAACCCGCATAGTAAAGCTCGACCGTGAAACCCGGAAAATCCTTTTTCATCGTTGTCGCTGCGCGCCTCAGGTCTTGCTCCTGCCGCTCGCGCGGTTCAGCCGAATCGTGAAGGTGCGCCGGCATGGTCTTGTAGAACCCGCAATCCTGATGCTGGATCAGGATGAGCCGCTTGATTCCGTGTTTTTCCACGAAAAACCGCAGCCATTTCCAGCTCGCCCAGGAAAACTTCGGCAAATACTCAAAAAGTGTCAAGCTCAGCGGCCCGCCGGGAATCACCATCAGATCGTAATTCTCATTCAGATTGAGCCTACTGTTCAGAAACTCGTGGAAACCTGCCTGAAACCGGTAATCGCCGCAGTGGATCACCAATATTTCAGTTTCGCCGCGCTTAAGTTTCGATTCGAGCTGAAAAGGGGGCATGGAGAGGACTCGCGTAGTAACGCTGGGCTCGCCTCGTTCGTTACGTCAATGGCTTCCCGGACTTCGGTTCCACCGGCTTTGCCACCACGTCTGCCTGCTTCGCCGTCACGTCCGCTTGCTTTCCGCCGTTTACTCCCAGTTGCGCGAGTGCGCTTGGAATGTCGAGCCCCAGCGCCTGCAATTGTTGCAGCAGGCCGAAGATCAGAGCAGGCCCCGTGCGCGCTACTCGGCCGATGCCGCCGGTTCCGTTTCCATCCCCATTGTTCCCCTGCTCGATCACAACCACTTTGTCGATGTTTCCCAATGGCGCAGCCACCGCTCCGAAAATCCCCGCCGAAGCCTGCAAAACGGCCGGCAGTCTTTCCAAAATGGTCTGAAGTTTGGCCGCATCGTTGAATTGCTTCCACGCTTCCGCCTTCTTCAAGATAGCTTGCGCCTCGGCCACCCCTTGCGCTTCAATCGCGCGCGCCTGCGCCAGTCCCATGGCCTCGATTTTGGCGGCTTCCGCTCGTCCTTCTGCCTCCACCGCCGCAGCGCGCCCCATTCCTTCCTGCTTCAATTTTTCCTGCTGCGCTTCCGCCAGAGCAATTTGCGCTGACTTCTCGCCTTCTGCTTCCAGAATCGCCGACTGCTTGGCCGCCTCCGCTCGCAAAATCGCGGCTTGCCGGTCGGCTTCTGCCGACTTGATCACGGTTGCTTCAAGCTCTTTTTGTTTTCGCTGTACTTCCTGCTCCTGCACCGCGATCTGTTCTTGCGTGCGCAGTCTTTCCACGCGCACTTCTTCCACCACTACTTGCTGTCTCGCTTTGGCTTGCGCCAGCGGCCCGGCTTGAGCGGCCATCGCCTTCTGCGTTTCGACCTCCGCCAAAAACTGCGCTTGCTTGATGTTGAATTCCCGCTGCGCACCGGCAATGTTGGCGTCTGAATCGAACTTCGCTTTTTCGCCTTCCTGCATCGCCATTGCCGACTTGATTTTCGAGTCGCGCGTGGCTTCGGCCTCTCCGATGGTTCCGTCGCGCTTCACTTCAGCAGTCCGTTTTTTTCCGAGAGCGTCGAGATATCCCTCCTCGTCGCTGATCTCCTGCACCGTCAGCACGTCCACTCCGATACCCATGCGTTCCAAATCCTGCGCGGCCTCCGACGTCAATTTCTGCGCAAAGCTTTGCCGGTCGCTGTTCACTTCTTCAACCGTCAGCCCGCCCAGAATCGCCCTCAAATGTCCTTCGAGTGTCTGAAAAATTACTTTTTGGATTTGGTCCGAAGGCATGCCCAGAAAACGTTCCGCCGCGGCTCGCAGCGAAGTGTCGTCACTTTTGATCTTGACATTGGCCACCGCCTTCACCGAAATCGGTACGCCCTTCAGCGTGTATGCGCGCTTGATCTCGAGCGGAATCGTAAATACGTTGAGGGAAAGATAATCCACCTGCTCCAGCAGCGGAAAGCGGAACGTCGCTCCGCCGTTCACCACGCGATAGCCCACCGTCCTTCCGTCCGCCGTTTTTCGTTTGCGCCCGCTGAGCACGGCAACCGCGTTCGGCGGAACTTTCAGGTAGTTTCGACTGAAAAGCGCCATGGCCACAAACAGCGAAAGCACCACCAGGATTACGATGACTGGAATAAAAAACTGTGTAGGCATTTCTCCCACCTCTTCTCGAACTTGTGACTAACTAACCGATGCGCCGGACAAGCAGGGTTTCGCCCGCCAAGGACTCGATCTTCACTGACGTGTTTGCAGGAATCCCTTCGCCATCCACTGTCCGCGCGATTTTCTCGATTACGTTTTCACCCAGGGAACACCGAACCTGCCCCAATCCGCCCTTCGGAATCGCAACACTCACCTCTGCCGTGAGCCCGACCAAATCCCCTACGAGCGTGCCGCTCGACGCCTGCTGGTTGTACAGGAAGCTCGCAAACAAATAAATAATTCCACCGAAAACTGCGCCACCCACCAAACCGATCAGCGTACTAGTCTCCGTGCTGTAGCCTAGATGAACCCCGATAGCTCCAAATCCGCCGAACGCCGTAATAAAAACGCTCACCACCCGCGTGTTGAAAAATCCCACTCCGTGCGTGTCTCCGTGGACGTCTCCGCCGTGCGCCCCCACATCTCCGTGGCTGAACATTTCGCCAAACAAAAAGCTGATGATTAGGAACAGAAATCCGATGGCGGCAATTGCCAGGAAGATTGTGAACGCTGAAATTCCATGCGGAACGGACATGCTGCAAGCCTCCCCAAGCCAGAGGCTCGGACTTATATGCACAAAGTCAACATTCACTTGAGAGTAGCCTCAGGGGAGCATCACTCTAGAACGCAGCCAACCCGAAGTCAAGGTGAGGGAGAAAGGTGAGGGAGAAGGTTGGGCCGGAGCGCCAGGATAGTCGGTGTTGCTGATGTCAACAATCAACCGTATTCCGGGCCACAGGATGCAAAATCGAGCGACCCCCGGCAGCACTCGTTAGGATTTTGCGCAACATTATACGCTCAGCCCGATTACTTTTTGTGGTTTGTCAGCTTGTGACCGGAGGCTTCTTCCTCTTCGCGCGCGGATTCCGCAAAGCGCGGCTGTTCCATTTCTTTCGCCACGGCGGCAAGCGCAGCACTATCCCGCTCTTTTTTTGATTTCTTGGCTTTCACTGCCTGATTCTGACACCCCGCATGAACCGATTCTGTTTCCTTTAGCACACCAGCGCGGCAAACCTGCCCGCGCTGCCCTTCACGCCGTATTTCATAGCTATCCGCCTACTTAACGAGTATGGTCGAACTAGTCTCACTAGCATTCTGCCGTAGCCTTTCTACGGCCTACGGCTCCTTGCGAAATCAGACGTTATTCGTCGCGCATAGGAGCCTTATGGCAGCTGCAAAACTACCTCGCCTGATTACGGCCGGCACCGCGGGCGCCGATGGAAGCCGTAACAATATCCAAAACCTGATCTTACTGGGCCTGCCCGCCGACGAATTGAGTGCAGCCGTCAAGAAACTGGAATTCGTCGAGCTTCCCACTCACTCCGTCCTGCACGACGCCGGTGAGCCAGTCACGCACGCCTACTTCATCAATAGCGGCCTCGCTTCGGTGCTCAACGTTATGACCGACGGAAAAAGCGTGGAAGTTGGACTGGCGGGCAAGGAAGGATTCATTGGCCTTCCGCTCGTCGTCGGACTCAGCACCAGCCCGACCCAAGTTGTCATGCAAGTTGCGGGCAGCGCGCATCAGATGACCGCTGCAGACTTCAAAGAAGTTCTGTCGCACTCGCCGGTGCTGGAAAAAAGTTTGAACCGCTACGCGCAAAGTCTGGGAATGCAGGCGATCCACGTGGCTGCCTGCAATCGCTTGCATGAAGTGGACGAGCGCCTGGCTCGCTGGCTCCTGATGAGCCAGGACAGGCTCGGCGGAGACATTGTGCCTCTCACGCAAGAATTTCTCGCGCACATGCTCGGAACCAGGCGCGCCAGCGTCACCGTTGCCGCCGGCATTCTGCAAAAAGCTGGATTGATCACCTACAACCGCGGCAGCGTGAAAATTGACGACCGCAGCGGCCTGGAAGATGCCGCCTGCGAATGCTACGCCTCGATCAAACAGCAATCGGAAAAGTGGGAAAAGGAAGTCAACCGACTTGGTACGGTACCGCGCTGACGCCGCCTGCACGCGAACATAGAATACGGCCCCGCAGGAGGGCCCCATGTTCGAGAATAACTGGCGCGCGCTGTACAAAGCCGCTGTTCTCGAGATCGACCCGGTCAAACTGGAACTTCGTGTAATAGCCGTGGAAGATGCCATTCGTGCGCGTCAGTCGCTGGACGGCCAGGTATCCAGCGAGGAGCGCGCGGCGATGCAAGAAGCGCTGGATTCTTTGGGCGTCTTGAAATTAGAGTGGAAGCAGCCCAAGAAATGAATTGTTCGCCATCGGGCGGCGGCTTGGCAGGTTCCCCGGAAAAAAGGCTTCGTCGAGCGCACTCTGCTTTGGTACCCTACCGCACATAGGCCTGGGTGCTCCCCAGCGATTTGGCTGTCACCCTGTGGTTCAAGGGGGTGGCATGCTTTACCGCGTTTTTATCGTTGACGATAATCCCGCCGTTCGAATCGAAATCCGCGCTCAATTGGAAGCGTCCGGCCTTGCAGTTTGCGGCGAGGCGTTCGACGGACGGAATGCCGTCGAACAGGCGCCCCAACTGAACCCCGACCTGATCATCCTCGACCTTTCCATGCCGCGCATGAATGGTTTGGACGCCGCGCGCGAACTGCGCAGCCTGTGCCCGAACGTCCCCATATTATTGAACACGATGCATTCCGCGGTAATCCGCTCGGAAGCGACTCTGCCCGAAGGCATTACCGAAGTCGTGGATAAGCGCGAAAATCTCTTGCCGCGCGTTTTGCAGCTACTGCCAAAGTCTAACGCGGCGCAAAGCAGCACCTGACTTTATCTCCCACCTCGTAAAAGCCTCACTCGAAAGCGCAAGGCTTCAGGGTCCGTGTGAAAACTCGGGAGTCCTTGTGGGTCGTGGCGTTAGCCACGACATACACCGCGCAGAATCCAGGCGGCTCGAGCCGCTGAAGTTCCGATTTGGCAGTTCTCCCACAGACGCTTCAGCCCCTCGAGCCGCGCGTTTCGATAGCCCGAACTTATTTACGACATCGTTTGGCGCAGCTAACGACCTAGGTGACGGCTCGGTTTTCGTAAATCGTCCGACAGCGCGATTCATCCTGAGATTCCGCTGTGCGGCATCGAAGGGTGGCGCCGGCGTCTCGGTTGTGAATCAGGCCTTCCGCAATGGCGTCCACACCTGCATCGCAGTCGCTTCGCGATTCGCCCACGCGTAATACGGAATAAACGTGAGCGGCACCGGCTTGTTCTTGGGCGGATCCGCCTGGTAGGTGGAGTACAAAGCTTCCTGTGCGCTGGAATATTCAAAACTCGCGCCCGGATGCTCGAGCACCACCACGCCGCCGAGCAAATCGCTTTTGAACTCGCTGCGGAATTCGCCGGTCGACTTGCGCCCCAGATCCAACGCCACGTCCGCGAGTGCCACTCCACTGGGCTGATCGAGTTGTTCCAGGCAATACACCAGCGGCCCGCGCTGCACCGCCACGCGCCCCGCATCTTCCACCACGTGAGGATTCGCTTCGATCACCTGCGGCGTCATTTCCATCTTCAGAAGCACCACGTCGCCCGCTGCCCATCTCCGGCGAATCGCCAGATAGGCACCGGGCTTCGCGCCCGCCAGTGGCTGGCCATTCACCGCGACCTGCGCGCGCTCGGCCCAACCAGGAATCCTTACGTAAACCGTAAATTCCGCAGCTTCCGCCGGTGTCACGCCAATCTCCACCCGGCCATCCCACGGATAATTCGTCTTCTGCGCGATCTTCAGGCCCGTCCCATTTTCCAGGTGCCAGTCGAGTTCCGAATTGTCGTACAGATGCACGTAGATCCCGTCGCTGCTGGTGCTGTAGAAATATCCAGGCAGCGCCGCAAACGTTCGCTCCAGGTTCGGCGGGCAGCAGGTCGTGTCGTACCAGGTGTTGCGAATCTTGTCCCCCGTCGCAGGATCGAACGCCAGCGGATTTCGATAGCAATAAAGCGTCCCGTCCAGCGACATCCCCGAATTGATTCCGTTGTAAAGCGCTCGCTCGAGCACATCGGTGAACTTCGCGTCTCCGGTCACCGCCAGCATCCGCCAGTTCCACATCAGGTTACCGATCGCCGCGCAGCTTTCTCCGTAAGCCCGCGCATTCGGCAATTCGTAGGCATCGCCAAACGCCTCGCCCGCCGCACGCGATCCCACTCCTCCGGTGACGTACATTTTGCTGCTGGTCATGTCGTGCCACAGAGTATTCAATGTTTTCAGATAAACAGGGTCGCCCGTCTCCATGTAATAGTCGGTCGCGCCGCAACACGCGTACATCGCGCGCACCGCGTGGCCTTCCAGTTTGGTTCGCGACGTGAACGGAGTGCCGCTGTACATGTAAATCGTGCGCCGCGACTCCAGTTGCAGGCGGTCATCACCCTGCAGGATGTATTCCGCCAGCTCCAGTTGCCGCTTGTCGCCGGTGGTGCGGTAAAGCTCGATCAGCCCCATCTCAATTTCCGGATGCCCGGAAACAATCGGCTTCAGCGGCGCGGGCCCGTAAGTCGGCAGCAGAAAATCGTCTACGAAGTGGATCCCGGCATCGAGCATCTTGGGATCGCCGGTGCCGCGATAGTATGCAATCGCGCCCTGCAGATAATGCCCCATGTTGTAAAGCTCATGGCCGGTCGTCTGCGTCTGCACCGTCATGCTCAGCGTCGCCTTGTCCTCCACGTAATAAGTATTCAGATAGCCGTTCGGTTTTTGCGCCGCCACGACATCATCAATGAATTTTTCCGCGGAAGCGCGTAGCTGAGCATTCGGCCCGGATTGCAGCGCGAAACCCACAGCCTCTGTCCATTTATAAATATCGGAGTCGGAATAAACCGGCCCGCTCTGCGCCGCAGTGCTCTTGCCGATCAACCGGCGAAAATTATTCATGCGTCCGTTGGCCTCCAGCAAATCGTGCATGCTGGGAATGCTCTTCTCCACATTGATCACTCGCCGCTTTTCCCAGAATCCGCTCGCGATCGTCACCGCATGAACCGGAATATTTTTCAACTTCGCATAGGGAGATCTGCTGAGATTTTCGATGCCTTGCTCTTTCCAGGAGGGATCGTCGAGCAGCGCTGGCGCAGACTGTTGGCCGCGTCCCTTATCCGCGCCCGCATCTTGAGCCACGCCCGCAAAAAGTCCTCGCGTCGGCAAAAGACAAGCCGCCGCACCCGCCGACACAGCCGAAGCCACAAACCGCCGACGCGAAATATCCTTTTTCTTTTTCATCCCAGCCTCCCCCCAATATTTTTCGCCGCAATCCGCCCTCGAAGCTTCAGGCTTCATCGCTCGCCAGGCCGTGGCTCGTCTCGCCTTAAAGCCGCCCAGACATCGCTTGAATCAAATCGGAGCCGCCACACCCCAACCGCCGAGTATAGCTAAATCAGCGTAAACGTTTACTCAGTTTTTGAAAGCGTCGCCGCCCTGCGTAATCTTGGGAGCTCACCGCGCGACGGTCGCAGCCTTGTCTACGCCTTGCCGATCATCGTCCAAGCCCAGGTATTCCCAACGCAACAGAACAATCGGCACATTCCCGTTCTTCCACAAATAATCGTCGAAGGCGCGGAGGCTGAACGCATCACCCTGTTGCAACCGCGCGTCGGCCAGAAGTCGCATGATCTGGATCTTGCCAATCTGATAGCTGATCGCCTGCCCCGGTCCAGTGGCAAAGCCCGCGGCCTCTTCCTCCGCGGTCCTTTGATCCATGGGCACGTAATGCGCCAGGTAGTCCGCGGCCTCGCCGATCGTAAATAATCCCAGCGCTAATTTCACGTCCACCTCCACGCGCAGCGCGCGCAGCCGCATGAAATTGTAAATAATCTCGCGCGAACGCGGGCTGTCGTCGAAGAGCCCCGCCTGCAGCATCATTTCCTCGACGTAAAATCCCAACCCCTCGTTCGGCCCGGAATCATAGTAGTGGCGCCGAATCGGGTCGTCGTGCATTCGCGACCACGCCATCTGAAAATAATGTCCCGGCACGCCCTCGTGCACCATGTCCGGCCGCGGATCCTTCGCCGTGGCCAGCCAGAAATATCCCAACGTCGCTGACGGCTCGCTCGCCCAGCGCACGCCGGTCGCGTGCAGGAAATCGTCCGTCTCTCCGAATCCGGAAAGCGCGCTCAAATATCCCGGCATCAGCCGAATCGTGTAGTGGCCGATGCCCGGAGAAACCGTCAAGATCCCCTTCGTCTCCAGAAAACTGCGAATCGCCAGTTCGTCGCGCTCGCTATTGCGAATTTGCTCGTCAATGCTCGAAGCGATCTTCAGTTCCGGCAGCCCCTGGTTCCGCTGCTTTTCAATCTGCTCGAAGGCCACGGCGCGTTCCCACTCCTGCCTGCTGATCGCCAGCAGCTGCTCCGGCGAATAAGGCATCAGCGCCACCTGGCTCAGAAAAAATTCGTAGTTCGCGCGTCCCACCGCCGCATCTTCCGGCATGCTCTGCAAATTCGCCTGTAGCCACGCGCGATACGCTTCCAGCGCCACGATCGCCCTTTCCGTCGCCGCCTGAAATTGCACCGAGGTGTCTCGAGCGTGCGATCCCTCAGCAGGCAGCAGCGGCGCAACTTCGCGCTCCACCTCCAGCAACTCCGGCCGAATTTGCGCCAGCGAATGGATCGCCAGCTCCGCAAACGGACGCACCGCGTGCAGATTCGCCTCCGCGTCGTTCAGGATCCTGGGCATGTCCTGCATGCGCGTCACGATTTCGCGGCTGCGCGCGGCGTCAAACGGCGGCGGTTCCACCAGCGACTCCAGCAGAGCCGTCAGCGTCTGGTCCAGATAAAAAGTAGGATCGCGTTCCCAACGACGGTTGAGGTCCAGCTCCCAACGCACGCGCGCGAGCGCCGAACCCATCAGCCGGTCGTCCACTTTTTCGCTGGTCGTCCACCCAGCGCGGTCCAACTTTTTCCACTGCGCTTCCCATTCGCCGAGCTGCGCCCTCTGCTTCGCAATCGAACGCGCGGACCAGTCTCGTTCGCCGGCCGGACGCTCGAGCCGCGGAATGTCGTCAGTCGAAAACGGCTGGTAATGCGCGCGCCAGCTCCAGAACTCCGCCGCAAGCTGTTCCAGCGCGCTAGCCTGAGCCGGCGCTGGAGGCCTGATCGATTCCGCGTGAATAAACACGCCGCCAGAAATCAAAATCAGCAGCACCAGGATCTGGCAGCAGCATACCACCGTGAAATTTCTCTCCGCAGGGCGCGCACCCTGCTCCGCAGCTCGCCGAACGATCGAACCATGAATCGTCACGAATACCCCTTGCATGGCCAAATTCTAACGAATCGGCGGACGCATCTTGTGCCATTCGGAGTGGCTCTGAAACAGCCGTGCCGCAGCAATCACCGCGTGATCGTGCAAAGCGCGCCCGATGAATTGCACCCCGAACGGAAGTTTATCCTTACTCAATCCGCACGGCACGCTGATGGCCGGCAACCCGCACAAACTCGAAACTCCGTCCGGCGCGCGTCTCTCGATGGGCCCCGCCGAATCTTCTTCCGGAGGCGCGCTCCAAGGCGACGCCGCCGAAGATTCTCCCGCCGTGGCCAGCACATCGAACCGCTCGAATAGCTTGTCCACCTGCGTCTGCAAAAAAGTGCGCACGCGCTGCACCTGCAGATAATCACCCACGGAAAATTCCTGGCTCGCGTAACCATTGATCTGCCCGACCGGATCAATCAACTCCGCGCAACGCCCCGAAGCAATCAGCTCCTGAAAAGCCGAAGCGGATTCCATCAAAATAGTCAGTTCGGCGGCCTCTTCGTAAGGACCGTCCGGCATCTCCACGTCTGCAATCGTCGCGCCATTTTCCTCCAGCACTTTCAAAGCCGCATCCACTGCCGATTCCAATCCGGCCTCTTGCTGGTTCCAAACATTCGTCAATCGCCCTATCCGAATCGGCTTCGCGGGCTCTCCCGTCGGTGCGGAATACAGGAAATCTGAAACGCCAGCCGGCAACGAATCGAAATCCAAAGGATCATGCCCCGCAAGCACTGATAGCACCAGCCCGCAATCATCCGCGGTTCGTGCCATCGGGCCCAGCTTATCCATCGTCCACGCAATCGCCATCGCTCCATGCCGGCTCACGCGCCCAAAACTCGGTCGCATCCCGGAAATTCCGCACCAAGATGACGGACATATAATCGAACCGCGCGTGTCCGATCCTATCGCCCATGGCGCCATCGCCGACGCCACAATCGCTCCCGAACCGCTCGACGATCCGCACGTCCAATACTTCGTGTTCCAGGGATTTTTGCACGGCCCCGTCAGCGACGCGTCGCCCGCCGAATATCCCAATCCTCCGGCCAGCTCGATCATCGCCGCCTTCCCGATCAGCACCGCTCCCGCGCGATTCAGTTTTTCAATCACCGTCGCGTTGTAATCGAAAGATTGCTTCGCGAGCGGCCGTGCGCCCCAGGTAGTGGGATACCCTTTCACCGCCACAAGATCTTTCGCGGCGTACGGCACGCCGTGCAAAGGTCCGCGATACTGTCCGGAGGCAATTTCTTTTTCAGCCGCGCGCGCCTGCTGCAACGCCAGCTCTCGCGTGATCGTCGCATAAGCGTTCAGCTTCGGCCCTAGCATTTCGCTGCGCGCCAAAAAACTTTCCGTCAGCTCGACAGGCGAAAGCTTGCCCGCGCGAACGCGCTCTCCGAGTTCGCGCACCGAAAGATAGAGTGTGTCTTCACTCAGCACCGATCGATCCGTCCTCTGGCGCAAATCGCAGCGCCGAAACTGGTGCGCTGGCGCCTGCCCTCCCCTAGAATCGCCAGCGCCCCGTTCTTCACTCGTTGTTTTTCCCGCTGGACGGTTTCAAGATCGTCACAGGTGGATCCCCATTCTGCAGCGCGAACGCCCGAATCGGAGCCAGCATCGTCTCGTTGTAGGCGAGAATCCTGCGCAGGTGCTTTCTCTGCTCCTCCGACAACCTCTCGCCGTATTTCCGGATAATATTCGCAAGCTTCGCTTCGACGTCCCGGCTCTGTTCGGGCGTCAGCTTCGGAGCAGCCGTTTCCTGCTCGCCCGCCGGAATCGTCGGTGATATCGTGTCCCCGTCGCGCCGCGCAGCTAACAAGCTCACCGGCGAAACCGAGAGCGCTCCCGCGGCAGCCACCGCCGCATCGAGCCCGAATTTCCGGCGCGAAATGCGCGAGGATTTCGTCGTCGCGCCATTCGCATCCTTGAGAGGAGCACCCGAAAGGTCAGAGCCAGAGGAGGATGTCGACACGGAGGTATAGTCTTGTATATATTATCCACGCGTCAAGCGATTTCATGAGCCTCACACACTCTTCGAGCAAGCTTCCTATCTGCATGTACTTACTTGATGCCGCGCGCAGCAGCGCAACGGCGGCCGCTGCGCCATCCTCGCCACCCGCTTCACAAGAATCAATAGATCCACAAGAATCACAAGGATATAAATGACCACTAACGCGCCCGTCACCGCCGCCGCTCCACCAGATCCGACGTTCGCGCGCGGCCTAGGCCTGTTTGATTCCGTGATGGTCGTAGTCGGCGTAATGATCGGCTCGGGAATTTTCATCGTCTCGGCCGACATGTCGCGCCAAATCGGCAGCGCCGGATGGCTGCTCGTCGCCTGGCTCTTCACGGGCGTCCTCACCATCGCGGGAGCCCTTTCCTACGGCGAGCTGGCGGCCATGATGCCCCGCGCCGGCGGAATGTACATTTATTTGCGTGAGGCGTTTTCCCCGCTCTGGGGATTTCTCTACGGCTGGACGCTCTGCACCGTCATCCAGACCGGCACCATCGCCGCCGTCGCGATCGCCTTCGCGCGTTTTTCCGGCGTCCTGTTTCCAGCGGTTTCGGAATCCCGCTACTTGATACCGCCCATCCACGTGTCCAGCGGCTACGCATTCTCGCTTTCGTCCGCGCAGCTCGTCGCCATCGGCGTCATCGCGATACTTACCTGGACAAACAGTCGCGGCCTGCAATACGGCAAAGTAGTGCAAAATATTTTCACCGTCGGCAAGACGATCGCCTTGCTCGTGTTGATCGCGCTAGGTCTCACGCTCGGTTGGAACGCTGCTGCCGTTCACGAAAATTTCAGTAATGCTTGGACCGCCCGCGGCGTCTCCCCGCCCGCCGCCGGCCTCAGCGCCACCACCACCTTCGGATTGCTCGTCGCCATCTGCGTCGCGCAGACCGGTTCGCTTTTCTCCGCCGATTCCTGGCACGACATTACTTTCACCGCCGGAGAAGTAAGAAATCCGCGTCGCAACCTCCCGCTCTCGCTCGCCATCGGGACCAGCATCGTAATCACGCTCTATCTCCTCGCCAACGTCGCCTATCTCGTCACACTTCCGCTTGCGGCCATCCAGCACGCTCCATCGGATCGCGTCGCCACCGCCATGTTGCAAACGATTTTCCCCACGCTCGGCGCCGCGCTGATGGCCGCCGCCATCATGGTATCCACGGTAGGTACCGTGAACGCTCTCACTCTCGCCGGAGCACGAACCTACTACGCCATGGCGCGCGACGGATTATTTTTTCAATCCGCCGGCTCGTTGAATTCCGCGCGCGTGCCCGCCTGGGCCCTGCTCATTCAGGGCCTATGGGCCGCGTTCCTGGTCCTTCCGCGCACGTTCAACACCACCACAAAATCCTACGGAAACCTCTATAGCGATCTGCTCGATTACATTATTTCCGCCGCGCTGATTTTTTACATTCTCACCATCGCCGGTATCTTTCGCCTGCGCATCACGAAACCAAATGCCGACCGCCCTTATCGCGCCTTCGGCTACCCCTGGCTCCCCGCGCTCTATATCATCGGCGCCGCGGCGATTCTGGTCGTGCTATTCACCTATCGCCCTGCCACCACCTGGCCGGGCCTGGTAATTGTCATCCTCGGCGTGCCGGTTTATTTTCTGATAGCGCGCTCTGCCCAAGACCGTAAAATGCCCGCTCAGGAGTTGCCGTAGCTCTCACACTCGCACATCGCGCAATGAACCATCAAACAAACTCCCTGGGGGTAATCCTGTGCAATTCGCTCGGATGATTTCAGCCGTGGACGCGCACGCCTGCGGCGAGCCTGGCCGCGTGATCGTTGGCGGCGTGCTCGACGTTCCCGGCGGCACCATGTTCGAAAAAATGAAGTATCTCGAAACGCATGCGGACGACCTTCGAAAATTAATGCTCCGCGAGCCGCGCGGCTACCCCGCATCCAATTGCAATCTCATCCTGCCATCCACAAATCCCGAAGCCGCCGCAGGATTCGTAATCATGGAGCAAACCGAATATCCGCCCATGTCCGGCAGCAATACGATCTGCGTCGTCACCGTGCTGCTCGAGACCGGAATGATTCCCATCCGCGGGCGCATCATGAAACTCAAGCTCGATACTCCCGCCGGACTCGTCGAAGTCGAAGCCGAAATTGAAAATAACAAAGTAAAACGCGTCACGTTTCAGAATGTTCCCGCGTTCGCCGTGCACCTCGATGCCAACGTAGAGGTTCCCAGCCTGGGCACCGTAAAAGTGGATGTCTCCTACGGCGGCATGTTCTATGTCATCGCGGATGCCGCGCCTCTGGGCTTTCACCTCACTCCCGACGAAGCGCGCGACATCGTCCGCGTCGGCGAGATGATTAAAACCGCAGCCCGCGAACAGCTCCCCGCGGTTCATCCGGAAAATTCCGCAATCGAGGGAGTCACCATCGCTCAGCTTTCGGCGCCCGCCGATCATCCGCGCTCGGACCGCAAGAACACCGTGATCGTTTCCACCGGCAAACTCGATTGGAGCCGCCCCTCTTCCTGGACTGGCGCACTCGATCGTTCGCCCTGCGGCACCGGCACCTGCGCAAAAATGGCCACGCTTCACGCCAAAGGCCAATTGCCGCTACATCAGGATTTTGTGCACGAAGGGATCCTGGGCACGACCTTCACCGGCCGCTTGATTGCGCAAACCAAAGTCGGATCCTATCCCGCCGTAATTCCGACGATCAGTGGCAGTGCTTGGATCACCGGAATCGCGCAATACGTCCTGGATTCCGATGATCCATTCCCCAGCGGATACAAGGTAGGAGATATTTGGGGCGTCGCCGATTGAATGTTAGCGACGTCACAGCCCGAGCGCCCTGATTGAATCGTCACGGTCCCCAAAACGAAACGCGCGTGTCATCCCGAACGAACTCTCGAGCTTTTTCTTTCTCGCCGCAGTCCGGCGGGCGCGAGACGCAGAAAGGGATCTGCTTTCTTGGCCGGACTGGCGAACCTGAATGGGCGGAGCTTCCGTTCCCCGAAGCCGCGCCTTGCGATCCTCTACCGCCCGCGCGCCGGCTCTTCCCGATCCTCGTGAACCTCAAATCCACTCGGCGGCGTCACCCCCAACAAATACTCCACAAAATAATCCCACCGCCGCCGGATCAGATAAGGATTCCCTCCCTCCCCGTGATACATGTTCGGTACCAAAAGCATGTCAAAATTTTTATTGGCCTTCATCAAAGCATCCACGAACCGCATGGTCTCCGCCGGATGCACGTTGTCATCAATGTCGCCATGCACCAGCAGCAAATGTCCTTCTAACTTCCCCGCCATGGTCACGTTCGATTGCGCGACGTAATCCTCCTGCACCGGATAACCTTGATACAACTCGTTCCACCAAGCCTTGTCCAGTCGCGCGTCGTGATCTCCGGAAATCGTCACACCCACTTTATAAAATTCAGGAAATGCCAGCATCGCGTGCGCCGCGCCGTAACCGCCGGCCGAAGTTCCCCATATCCCCACGCGCTCGATATCCATGTACGGGTAGCGCGCCGCCATCTGCTTGATCATTGCCACGTGATCTTCCAACGAGCCGCCCAAATTTCTGTACGAATATTCATGGAATGCGCGTGAGCGGCCCGTCGTCCCGCGCCCATCCACCATCACCACCACGAATCCCAACTCCGCGACGGGCTGCAAACCAATCCGGTTCGCCTGCCCGAACGACTTCGGAACAAAAAATCCCTGCGGCCCGGTGTAAACCTGCTCGACGATCGGATATTTCTTAGCCGGATCGAAATTGGAAGGACGCCAGATCAAACCGTACAAATCCGTCGATCCGTCCGCCGCCTTTCCGCGAAAGGGTTCCGGATACTTCCAGCCGGTCTTCAGCAGTTCGGCGGCGTCGGACTCTTCCAGCACGCGCACTTCCGATCCATCATTCGTGCGCCGCAGCAGCGCCTTGCCCGGTGAATCCGCTCGCGAGTAGCTGTCCACGAAAAACGCGCCATCCGGTGACATGCTCGCCGAGTGATTCGCATCTTCCGGCGTCAACAAAGTCAGCCCCTGGCCATCAAATCCAACGCTGTAAACATGCGCCAAATAGGGGTCTTCATCCTTCTCGCGCCCGCAACCCAGAAAATAAACGCGCCTCGCTTTTTCGTCCACGAAGAGTATCTGCCGCACCACCCACGGCCCCGGCGTCATCGGCTTGATCAATTGCCCCGTCTTTTCGCTGTAAAGATACAAATGATTCCAGCCGTCGCGCTCCGAAGACCACACAATCTCGCCGCTATCATGCGCAAATCGAAAGAAAGTTTCGCCCGGATCCACGTAGCGCTCGGATTGTTCCCGAATCAGTACTTTCTGCGTGCCCGTGGCGGGATCCACTACGCGCAGCTCGATCGCTTTTTCTCCGCGTTCGCTGTAATCGTAAGAAATGCCCTTGCTGTCCGGATACCAATCGAATCCCGGCCCGCCCTGAAAACGAATCTCCAAGGGCGCAGTCTTGATGTCTGTCCGTTTCCCTGACGGAACATCGAAAATAATTGGCTCGGCCGTTGGCAGCGCTTCTCCCGGCAATGGATACAGGACGTCGTACGCTTTCGGCCGCAGTTGATCTGCTGGAACGAATTGCAGCGTCGTGAAGTGTCCGGCATTTCGCGAATCCAATCGATAAGTAACCAGTTTCGATGAGTCCGGCGACCAGAAAACCGCCGGACGCTGCTTGACGTCTGCCGTCCCTTGCGCCACCATCGGCCGCAAAGAAGGAATCGGCGTCGCGTAATCCCAACCCGGCTCGCCGTCCCTGGTCAGCTGCTCGACCGAGCCGGTCGAAACGTCGCGCACATAAAGATTGTGATCCTGCACGTACGCGGCCCATGCGCCGTTGGGAGAAAATCCTTCATACGGCCCGGCCTGCGCGTCGCTGGATTTCTTGCAATCGTATTTCTCCAAAGCGCAAGTCCATGCCGCGCCTTCCAGTTGAAAATTAATCGATTGCCCGTCCCTCGTGAACTCAAAGCTATCGAACGGCAGTTGAGTGGCCGGGTATTCACGCTTCGCCGCGCGCGACAACGACGCCGCCAGCTTCGTGTGATCGAAGGCTGCAGCGCTGGCATTCTGCGCCGCGTCCACCAAAATGAATTCCGATCCGTTCGGCCCAACTTTCCTGTACCAAAATCGGCTGCTCTTCTCAATCCAGTGCGGCGCCACATCGGCCACGAAAATCTGGTGCCGCACGTTGCCGGGAAGAAATCGTTCGGCGCGTTGGTAGTCCGCAAGCGTGCCTTGCGCGTTCGCCAGCGCCGGAGAAAGAATGAAGCACGTCCCGACCGCAATCCACTTCCCAAACTCGGACCTCATTTTTTGTTCCTCCAGCAAACAGCTCTCACGCCTCACATTCTGTCCCGAAACAATTCATCAGCTCTCCGCAAGACACTGCGGATCTCCGCCCGCCCGCAACCATGGCGCGAACCGATCCCGGCTAAATGCCTGACAAGGGTCTTACGCGACCGACATTAAGGACTTTGGGAAGGGGGGCCGGGGAAGCCCCGCCCTTCCCTGCATCCTCCTTGCTGGCATCCAAGGCCATCGGGGTGACGACGGCTCCTGGGCCATAACGCAAGGTCCTGAAACCCGGCCTCAGCCGGAACTGGCTCGCACGTCGCTCGCTGCCATCGGGCGCCGTGCGAAAAAAGAGATGCGCCGCGGTGAGTCCGCTTGATGTTATGCCACAGCGCCACATCCCCGCAAACTGCGGAAAGCACACGAGAAGCCCTGTCACCGCAGGCGAACCGAAGCGATCGCGGTAAACGTTTCCAGCTTATCTCACGTTTTCGGTTGCCTAACATCGCTAAGATGTATATTATATGCAGGCTGCCCCGTCAATGCTCATCTGCCTACATCCCGAACTTATTGCACTTAGACCGCCTGATTCCGTTTTCCGGAGCTCCTCGCCGTCCTTTCCGCCGCTGCTCATTCCCGTCCCCGCCACATGCGCTCGGGCTTCTTCGCAATTTCGCTCGCAAATCTCTGCTGTGAAACGCAATAATGCATGTTTGATACATGTCTCCCGCGTGAGGATCGGATAGCCTGCTCATGAGTCTTACCAAACCAGGTGTCGAAAATATTCCCGCGAACATGTTCGACGCACTCGAACGCATCCACATTGTCGATTCCCACACTGGCGGCGAGCCCACCAGAATTATTGTGAGTGGTGGCCCGGATCTCGGCGGCGGTTCAGTGGCCGAACAACTGGACCGCTTTCGCCTCGATCACGATTACCTGCGCAGCGCGCTCGCCAATGAACCGCGCGGCTCCGAGGTTGTCGTCGGCGGAATTCTCTGCAAGCCGTCCGATCCCGCCAGCGCCGCCGGCGTAATTTTCTTCAACAACGTCGGATACCTCGGCATGTGTGTGCACGGCACCATCGGTTTGGTTATCACGCTCGCGTACTTGGGAAAAATCACCTACGGCGATCATCGCATCGAAACACCCGTCGGCACCGTTACCGCCACGCTTCACGAAACCGGCGAAGTCACCGTGGTAAACGTCGCAAGCAAACGGACAGCCGCAAAAGTTACGGTCCAGGTGCCTGGTTACGGTGCGGTCACGGGCGACGTCGCCTGGGCCGGCAACTGGTTTTTCCTGGTCAACAACGATTCCATCGAGCTGACTGCCGCGAACATTGAAAAATTAACCGAATTTGCCTGGGCCATTCGAAAGGCTTTGGCCACCAGCGGCATCACTGGCTCCGACGGCAAGGAAATCGATCACGTCGAATTGTTTCGCCCGTCCCGCAAGCCCGGAATTCAAAGTCAGAATTTTGTGCTTTGCCCCGGAAAAGCTTACGACCGTTCGCCCTGCGGCACAGGCACCAGCGCCAAGCTTGCCTGCTTGTACGCCGATGGAAAATTGAAACCCGGCGAAGTGTGGCGGCAGGAAAGTATCGTGGGCAGCGTTTTTGAAGGACAGGTTCGCATCGAAGACGGCCAAGTGTTGCCCATTATCAAAGGTTCCGCGTTTATTACGTCGGAGGCGGACGTAATTCTCGATCCGCGCGATCCCTTTCGTAATGGCATTTACCCGTGAACAAGTCCGCGGAAGTTGTGATCGTCGGTGCCGGCATCGTCGGCGCCGCCTGCGCTTTGGAGCTCGCCAGCGAAGGCTTGCGCGTTCTTGCAATTGACGAAGGCTTCCCCGGCAGCGGCTCGACCGGCGCAGCCATGGGCCACATCGTTGTCATGGACGATTCCGAAGCGCAGTTCGCCATCACGCGTTACTCTCAAATGCTTTGGGACGATATGCGCGACCAACTTCCCCCTGCCGTCGAATTCGACCCGTGCGGAACGCTGTGGGTCGCCGCCGCGGAAGAAGAGATGGCCGAAGTCCGCCGAAAATTTAATTATTACCGCGAACGCGGCGTAAATGCGGAGATTCTCGATTCGCAACAGGTTCGTGATGCGGAGCCTCATCTGCGCGCGCCCCTTGCAGGCGGCCTTCGCGTACCGGGAGATTCGGTCGTCTACCCCCCCTGTGCCGCGGGATTCTTGTTACAAAGTGCTCGCGACTTGGGAGCTCGGGTCATTCACGGCCAACCCGTGGCCGCGATCGGCAAAGGCGTCGCTCGGCTCGCCGACGGGACGGTTTTCGCCGCAGGCTTCATCATCAACGCCGCCGGCGGGTCCGCTCCGAAGCTCAGCCCGGGAATCAACATAAAGCCGCGCAAGGGTCACCTGGTAATCACAGACCGCTACCCGAATTTTCTGCATCATCAAGTCGTCGAGCTTGGCTACTTAAAAAGCGCGCACTCCGTCACTGCCGATTCCGTGGCTTTCAACGTTAAGCC
>Ga0210394_10000735_pt1 | contig 62241 bp, 51 predicted proteins | sample IncBWC12MmetaG_FD_160121 | JGI IMG/M metagenome (GOLD analysis project Ga0210394, IMG submission 160121) | Forest soil microbial communities from Barre Woods Harvard Forest LTER site, Petersham, Massachusetts, United States - Inc-BW-C-12-M | ecosystem: Environmental > Terrestrial > Soil >...
TCATTGCCACGGCCGTGGCCGCGGTCCAGGAGAACCCCGAGTTGCAAGGGGGGACCTTCGACGCCACCGAGGCCCGCGACGCGCTGCAGTTCATCGACGCCTTCCGCCCGATGGCGGACCGGCTCACCGCGGCGGCAAAGAACCTCAACTTCAGCATCAGATCCCGGAAGGCAAACGCCGGCAATGGAGCGCTGGAGGTCTACGCCATCGCCAAGCGCGTCGCCCTCAATCCGCTGAGTACGACGGTGGCTTCGCATGTCGGCAACCTCAAGCGCGACCTGGGAAGACGCGGCCCCAGGAAAGGGACGAAGCCGGCGCCCGGCACTCCCACCCCGGTACCGGGTACGCCAACCCCGGTTCCGACGGTTCCCAAACCGGCAGTAAGCGGAGGGCCCATCGCGTAAGAAACCAGGCATGACCGCGTGGCCCGCGGTCATGCCCCTCGACACTCACCCCAATCCTGACGAGAAAGGAGTACCTGTCATGAGAAACGTACAACATTCCACCTGCTCTGTCATCCCGCCGCACATCTGGCGGCACATGGCCGAGCATGGCAACGACGACGTCCGCGAGCAGGTGACCGCGACCGAGCTTCACAGCCAGCAGATCAACGCTGGCCGTGCCGCCGCGTTGATGGCGCCCGCTGCGGCAACGCCGCCGATCCCCATCGGACGGACCCGGAGGGTCTATGACGCCGGGCATCTGCGCCTGCTGCCCGGCAAGCTGGTTATGGCGGACCACCGCGCCGTCAGCGGGGACGTCGAGGCCATTGAGGCCTTCGACGGCTCCGGCGCCGTGTTCGACTTCTACGCCCGCACCTTCTTTCGCAACTCGATCGACGGCAAGGGCATGCCCATCATCTCCACCATCCACTACGGCCAGAAGTTCGACAACGCCATGTGGGACGGCAAGCAGATGATCTACGGCGACGGCGATGGAAAGCTCTTCAACCGCTTCACCATCGCCCAAGACGTCATCGGGCACGAGCTCACGCACGGCGTCACACAGTACACGGCCGCTCTCGAGTATCACGACCAGAGCGGTGCTCTCAACGAGCACATCTCCGATGCCTTCGGCATCATGGTCAAGCAGTACGCCCTGGGCCTGACGGCGACGCAGTCGGACTGGCTGATCGGCGAAGGCCTCTTCGGGCCGAACGTCCACGGCCTGGCCATCCGCTCGATGAAGGCTCCCGGTACGGCGTATGACGATCCGTTGCTCGGGAAGGACCCGCAGCCGGCCAACATGCGCGGCTACGTGACCGGTTCCGACGACGACGGCGGGGTGCACATCAACTCGGGGATCCTGAACCGGGCCTTCTGTCTGGCGGCCACGGCCCTGGGCGGCTTCACCTGGGTGGTGGTGGGACGCATCTGGTACCTGGTGCTGACGGAGAAGCTGTTCCCGACGGCCGGGTTCCAGGACTTCGCCGTGGCCACGGTGGTCATGGCCGGCCAGCTCTACGGCATCGGCGGGCAGGTGCAGACGACGATCGCGGAAGCGTGGTCGGCCGTCGGCCTGCCCGTTCCCCCGAGCCTGATGAAGCGTGCCGAGGCCGGCGTGGTGCGGCCCTTCGGCCGCCCCCGTCTGCGCGGCGAGCTGCCGGAGAGAAAGGCGGCGTAACCGAGTAGTCGACCTGTCAACCGACGCGCGGGGCGTTCCGATCACGCCCCGCGCATGTGGCACAGACACTCTTGTCTGTGCTCCGAAAGGAAAGGAAAGGGCCGACGCTCTACACGTCGGAGACCGTGGCACCGCAAACGGCGGCCGACCGCGCCACGAGCATGGTCGCGTCATACGCGGTGGTACGCCCGATCCTGGCGGCGCTGACCGTCATCCCCCTGATCCCCGCCACCTGGCGGGCCGCCCTGAGCATCTTCATCACCACGCTCGACGGTGTGTCCGACAGCTTCAAGGCCGGGAAGGACCTCGCCGTCGGAGACGGCGGATCGACGTTAATTTTTCGCAGCCCGCCTTCCCGAGTGGATCAGAGTGAGCTAGTTATACCTATCGAATATCCCAAGAACCCAGACTCTCTTGCCCCGACACGCAGGAAGCGCCGTGAGTTGCTACGTGCCGCGCGGCGCACGGGAAGTTTCGCGCCGGAGCAGGTCCCCGATCGTCATCATCAGAGATGGACCGCGAGTAAAGGAGTCACTGACGATCCAGGCGGTGTCGGAGCTAACCTTCTGAACAGTGAGAGCTCGCGAGTGGCGGTATATCACGCATTCGCAGTAACTTACGCCAGTCTTGGCGTTCGGTCTCCCGCCTGCAAGCCGACCTCCTACCTGTCCTTCCGACCGAAAAACGTCGAGGTTTTTCAGACGGAGGGTAGGATAACTTACCGCTGTGTCACTCCTATAGATGAGGTAGGCGTGTGCCCCAGGTACGGAAGCACTGTGCTAATCGGGAGGGAATCTCACGGTCGGGGGCCTTCTATCTGTGAACCGCGTGTGAGCGTCAGTACGAATGAGAGAATTTCCTGACAGTCTTGTTGGCGCACGTTTCGAAAACTGGCTCCTCGAGCGGAAGCTTGGCGAAGGAGCGTCTGCGGCTGTTTTCTTCGCGACGAGAGGCAAAACGCATGCAGCTGTGAAGATTTACCGACCGGAACTCATTCGTCGCGCGGGAGAAGCCGAGCAACTGGCGCGTATCAGCCGCCAAAAGCAGAACATTCCCGAGCATCCATCTCTCGTACCCATCCTTGACGGTGGGCGCGCGCGGAACGGTTTGCTGTATCTCGTTATGGAGTTCGTTGAGGGGAACTCGCTCGACCAAGTGGCCAGCAGCGTTCCGGTCGAGCGAATCGCGCCCTTGCTCTCCCAGATCGCCGACGCCGCGCATGCGTTGGAAGCGCATGGCATCGTTCACCGCGACATAAAGCCAGCGAACATCATTGTCGGGAACGATTTCCGCAACGCAAGACTCCTCGACTTCGGCGTCATCAAACGGATTGCCGACCCGCAAGGCGGTCTCACGGATGCCTCGTCACATGCCGGCGCGTTCCTGGGAACGTGGCAGTACAGTCCGCCCGAATTTCTCCGTCGGGAGGAACATGATGATATTGACGGTTGGCGTGCCGTGACGTTTTATCAGCTCGGCGCAGTTGCGTTCGACATGCTCACCAGAAAGCCACTTTTCGCCGAGCATGCTAACGCCGCATGGCCCACATTCGGCGATGTCGTGGCAACCGCCGAGCCGGACCTCGCTCCCGCCAACCTGCGCGCTGGCGTGCCGGAGTACCTGGTGGAACTCGCACGAACGTGCCTCGCAAAGAAACCCGAGGACCGGCGCGTCAAATGGGGCGAATTCGAATGCAAACGCTTTGTGCGGCGGCCGGTTGTCGTGCTCGTCTACACTGGCGGTACGATCGGCGCAACCGTTGAAGGTGACAACGACAAGGTGCGCGTGCTGCGCCCTGTGGACAGTACGGACTCCCCTCTCCTCAAAGCGTTCGAGGAGCGTCTGATTCGCGATTACGGACAACTTGCCGGACCGGGATCGCCGCTTGCGGTCGATCTCGTGTGGGAGTTCTTGCCGCACGACCAGCAGATCCTTAGCGAGAACGCCCATTACAAGACGTGGATCGCCCTTAGCGAGGCCGTGAAGCGAATCTGCGACCACTACGCGCGGGGCGGAGTGTCACCTGATACGGCGAGTGACTACCTCGCGGGAATCATTCTCCTCCACGGCACGGACACACTTTCCTATTCGGCAGCAGCGTTGGCGCTATCACTGCGAAACTTGCCGTGCCCCGTCGTGCTGACGGGATCAAACCAGCCGCCGAATGAAAACAACATCACCGAACGCGACCTAATCGAGAGCGAGTCCGACGCGTGGAAGAACGTCCTTCTGAGCCTTCAGTTCATTCAGGCTTTTGGTCACCGCTTCACTGAGGTGTTTGTGTGCTTCGGCGACACTGTCCACGTTGCAGTCAACCTGCGCAAGGATCCCATCGATCGATCGCCGCAACCGTTTCCGCGACGCCAGAAAGCAATTCAGGAGCCGTACTTCTACCGCAATCGTGGGCCGATGCGGCAGTACGCGTACCGGGTGATCGACGGTCTGTATTGCAACAATCTCTACCCCATGGGGCCGGACCTTAGTTATGACGTCTTGCTCGGCGACTCGACGAATGAACATCGCCACATTCGGAGGACGCCATGGGCGCCATCACAACCGCTCGCGTGTGCCGCGTTCGGCCCAGGCGTGGGTTTGCTGCCGGCTTCGCCCGCGCCTGTCTTGCCGACCGACCTGCGAGTTATTTACGACGGCGAGCCGACGGACTGCAGGGTTATCCTCATCGAAGGCTATAACTCTGGCACGATACCGACAGCAGAAGGACATCCATACCGCGACTTTCTGACCGACTTACTCCGCAAATCGATTCCGGTCGTTCTTGTGACGCGCAATGGGCTCGTGCCGTCATCGCAGCCGTACGAGATGTCCCGTATTGACGACGTCGCGTTGCCGATCGTACGGATGTTCGGGGTTGTCGCCGAAACAGCGGTGCCACTCCTGTCCTTGGCTTTGGCGCGAATCACACCCGACGACTGGGACGCGCGATCTCATGTCCCAGCGCTGAACAACGTCGCTCTGCTGGACCACCGCATCGCGAAGCTCGGCGACGCAATCCGGAAAACCCAAAGCGAGACCGGCATTCTCAAAGCCCTCTTGGGTGATGTGCTGGACCAGGAAAAACAACGCGAGAAAATCACAGAGGAAATCTCGAGGCGTGAGAACGACCACCTGCGCCGCGCAACTGAGTTGTTCTCGCAAACCGAGGACGCCAAAGTGAGACCTGGTCGAAAGCCATTCTACGCTGGCAGAACAATCCTGCAGCGACAGCATTTTCTCTGGCTACTTGGCGAACTTGTCTACATGTTCGAAGCGTCCAACTCAGGGCCAGATGGCCTCACGTTTTGGAACGAACTCGGATTCAACTGGGGCGAGCAGGTACGCGATACGGTGTGGCGCAACGCCCGCGAGTTGGACCTCTCGCCGAAGCGCGCCAAAGCACAGACGGAACTCATCACCCAATTTCTCAAAGAACACGGTGTTGCCGACGTTCGAGCGCGCCTTGAACTGAAGTTTGCGAGCGAGCACGAGACGTATCGCGATGGGCATATCACAGTGACGGTCAATGCGCGAAAATACGGTGGCGGCGCTCGCCAAGATGACCTGCTGACCGCAGTTGGCTACCGCGATGACGAAGCGGCGTTTCTGAAACGACTGCGCGAAGGCGCGCCACTGACCCAATTCACGGCCGAGGCTAAACAGCAGATCGAACGCGAGTACCGTGCCCTATTCGACCACACACTGCGGTATCGCGTCTCACCGCTCGACTGGTTTCTCGTTGGCACGTACAAGGCACTTGTCTCTGGTCTGCTACGCGACTTCCGATTCGACCCGTGGGTCGTCCGTTGCAGCCGCGACGATCCGCGACATCGCGAGATCCTGCGGCGATCGATCAGTATCGACCTGTCGCGCGCCGATCGAGAAACTTTTGACTTTCGACTCCAGTACGTCGGCAGGATCGACGCCACGCGCGACTGGAACGAGCCCTCCACGGCAATGGGGGAGGTCGGCACCGAAACGGACTGATGCTGTCGGCACGTCGCGCCTCGGCTGTTTCTTTACGCTCGCAAGACTGGCGGCGGGTTCGCAGGGCGGCCAGATGTGAACCGTTGATCCGCGTTGGACGCGAACGAGACGTGACAGGGGTGTCCGCTTAGAGCACATCATCGCGCAGGATCGGGAAATCCGGTGGCTTGCCGCGTTATGTTCCAGGGCTAGGATCTCGAGGCGGAGAATGCTCACCTCCACGTCGGCGGAGGAGCTCTTGGATGGTGTCGGCGAGGTCAGCGCCGAGGGCGGATTCGATCGCTTCCTGGGGCCAGAAGTCCGTGCCGAAGGAGGCCAGCTCTCCCCAGAAAAACAAAACCAGAAACCAGAAACGGCGGCTTCTGCCTTGCGCTGAGTGAGCTGCTCTCCAATCACAGCAGCGTCGATGGAGAGGCTGCGCTTCGACTGAGAGACGCGCGAGAACGGCTCCGGCACCACTGCCGTGGTGCCTGTCCTTTGTTGATCGTCAACCGGTGGTATCGCGCTTCGCGCTCAACCACCGGCTACCGTCCGTCACGCCTCCGGCGTGAGACGAAAAACAAAGCGTAGCTGAAGTGGCAGTTGATGTACGACGACGCCAGCCACGGCACCCAAGCGGCAGTAGTCGTGCGCGCCCGGTCTTTTGCGATGCGGTCAAAGCGTTTGCTCCGTCCAGATGTCACGATATACAGTATTCACGGGCGGAGGACGCCTGCGCACGCATGGAATCGCAACTCGTCTTCAGCCGGTTACCATATGAAGCAGCGACCGACGAATACGGACCGTTTCATCGTCTCCAGTGTGCTCACGTTAACGACAAGATGTGCGCTAGCGGGCGCATCGGAGGCGATCACAGCTACGGCGTCGGCTTTAGGCGAGTTCACGCGTACGCGGGGCCGCTTCCTGAGGGGGAGGACGGTATCGAGTTCTGGACCAGTGTGCCGCCGGATCGTGGCACACCGCCACAGTTTGCGTATTGGAGCGATGGTTCCGAGGGTGTCGACCCTTTGGACCTCGAGGATCGGGAGATCGTCGCCATCGTGGCGACAATCGTGAAACGGGTGGATAGTTATGCCTATTGCCGCTGCAAAACCTGAAACCATTCCTCGCATCGAGACGGTTCTAACTCTTCGCGCCTCGCGCGATGACATTCGCGAGCTGTGGCCCAGAATGGAGCCGGTTGACGACCTCGCGTCGCCAGGTCCTGCCAGGTTGGTCAACGTTGAGTTATCAAACGGACACAAAGCGTCGGTTGTGTTCCATGAACGCAAGCAACTTGTGGAGATACTGGCTCCCCTGGAAGTGGGAATCGAGGCCGGACTTGCCCGCTTACTCATTGAACTGAGCATCGCGCCCGACGCCATTACGTGGGCGCATGGCCGCATCAATCGGCAAGCACTATTGGAGTCAAAGGTCAGATACCTGAAGGAGCGTGAGCAGGATTATCCCGAACGCCTTGCCTCCCTCTCCCCGCGTCGTCCGGTAACTGAAGCGACCGCACGAGAGAGGAAATCGGCTACCGAAGTCGAGGCGGTCCAGTCCTTTCAAGGAAGCAGGAGTGACGGTATGCAACGTAAGATTCGAAGTGATATCAAGGTCGGTACTTTGGAGAAGAAGCTGGGATTAAAGTCCGGCGCAATCCGGAACCCCGATGGAAGTGACGCACGATCCGACAAGCGACTAGGCACACTGCGCAAAGAGCAACGGAAGAAAAAATAGCTTCTACGTTTCACGAGCAAACCGTTTCCGAAGTTCTGCCTTCGCTTCGCGGTTAGAAAGGCCCTCTCCGGCCGCAATCTGCTTTTCAGCAGTGGACACATCGCTCAGAAGCGCGATCTCTTCCGGTAGAGCGTCCGCGCGCGCAAGGTAACGTCCCGTAATACTCCGCTCGTTCATCGCGATCTCCTCCGGCGTCCCTACTCCGATCAACTCTCCCCCACCATCCCCACCCTCGGGGCCGAGGTCGATCACGTGGTCGGCGGCTTCGATGAGCTGGATGTTGTGCTCGATGACCAGCACGGAGTTGCCGCGGTCGATGAGGTTGCGGAAGGTCTTGATGAGTTGGGCGACGTCGGTGTAGTGCAGGCCGGTGGTCGGCTCGTCGAAGAGGAAGAGGCGGCCGCTGTCGGTCTTCGTCGACTCGGAGAGGAACGAGGCCAGCTTGAGGCGCTGCGCTTCACCGCCGGAGAGCGAAGCGGTCGACTGGCCGAGCCGGAGGTAGCCGAGGCCCACCGAGCGGAGAGAGGCGAGCTTCTTCAGGAGAGCGCGCTTGTCGACGAAGAACTTCATCGCTTCGTCGACGGTCATCTTCAGGATGTCGTTCACATTCCTGCTCTTGTAGGTGACCTTCATGACCTGTTCGTTGAAGCGCTTGCCGCCGCATTTGTCGCAGATGACTTCGACGTCGGCCAGGAACTGCATGTCGATCGTCACCGTGCCGGCCCCTTCACAGGCGTCGCAGCGGCCGCCGACGGTGTTGAACGAGAACATGCCGGCCGTGACGCCGTTCAACTTCGCGGCGGTCGTCTCGGAGAGGAGCTTGCGCACCTCGTCCCAGGCCTTGACGTACGTGGCCGGATTCGAGCGGCTCGAGCGGCCGATCGGCGACTGATCGATGAATTCCATGTCGTAGATCCTGTCGACGCCTTCCAGGGCGTCGACGCGGCCGACGTCGAGCCCTGTCGCTCCGCGGACGTCGCGCTGGTAGCGGTTGTAGAGGCAGTTGCGGATCAGCGTCGACTTGCCGGAGCCGGAAACGCCGGTCACGGCGACGAACTGCCCGAGGGGGATGGTGACGTCGATGTTCTTGAGGTTGTGCTCCCTGGCGCCGCGAATGACGATGGCCCCGAAACCGGCATCAACCGCTTTCTGTCGGTGGGTGGCTGCATCCTCGCCCGCTTCGCGGCTCGGAATGGCGGACCTGGGAGGGCCGGTGTAGAGGACCGACCCGCCGTACTCCCCCGCTCCCGGTCCGAGCTCGATGGTCTGATCGGCGCCGGCGATGATGGTCGGATCGTGCTCGACGACGATGACGGTGTTACCGGCGTTGCGCAGCCGCTTGAGCACGGCCAGGAGCCGCTCGCTGTCGCGCGCGTGCAGGCCGACCGTCGGCTCGTCGATGACGTACATCGTTTCGGTCAGCGAGCTGCCGAGGGCCGCGGCCAGATTGATCCGCTGCGACTCGCCGCCGGATAGGGTTCGCGTCTGGCGGTCTAGCGTCAGATACGACAGGCCCACCTCGTCCAGATACGTCAGCCGGTTGAGGATCTCGCGGCGGAGATGACCGGCCAGCGCCTCTTCCGACTTCGAGAACGGCAGAAACTCCCAGAAGCGTCGCGCGTCGCGCACGTTCATGGCGAAGAGGTCGCCGATGGTCAGCCCGCGAAAGGTCACGTACGAGGCGGAGGCCTTCAGCCGCGAGCCGTGGCAATCCGGGCATGATTCGTAGCTGCGATACCTGGCGAGCTTCACGCGGACGTGGATCTTGTACTTCTTCGTCTCCAGCCACTCGAAGAAGCCCTTGATGCCGTACCACTTGGCGCGGCCGTCGTGCAGCAGGGTCCACTCCTCTGCGGTGAGGTCTTTGACCGGGACGTCGAGCCGCAGCCGGTACTTTGCCGCGGCCTTCCGCAGGTCGTCGTAGCAGTCCTCGTAGCCGGGCGAGTTCCACGGCGCGATGGGCATCTCGTCGAGCCGCAGGGCGCGGTTGGGGATGACTTTCTCCATGTCGACGCCGATGATCCGGCCGTAGCCCTGGCAGGTCGTACAGGCGCCGAGCGGCGAGTTGAAGGAGAAGAGATGGGGCGTCGGCTCCAGGAATTCGTTGCCGCATTTGTTGCAGGCGAAGCGGGAGGTGAATCGGTGGGAGATCCAGCTCCCTTCACCCCCATCCTCCAGGATGTTCACATTCCCTTTCGATACTTCGAAGGCCTGCTCGATGGCCTCGGTGATCTGACCGCCGCGTTTCGCGTCGACGCGCAGCCGATTGATGACCAACTCCAGCGAGGCCGAGTCGCTCGTGTCCGCCTCGTTGAGATCGCGCACCTCACCGTCGATCCAGGCGCGGAAGTATCCAGCTTTCACGAGCTGCGTGAGCACTTCGCCGCGGTTCTCTTTCTCGAAAAAGATCGGGGCGAGGACGACAACCTTCTTCCCTTCGAGCGACGACGTGATGGCGCTGGTGATCGACTCCGGCGTTTCTTTCCGCACGGTAACCCTGCAGTCGGGACAGATCGTCTCCCCCATGTAGGTCATGAAGAGGCGGATGTGATCCGCCAGCTCGGTGGCGGTGGCCACGGTGGAGCGGGCGTTCTTGACCGAGTTCTTCTGCTCGATGGCGATGGCCGGCAGGATTCCGTCGATCTCGTCGACATCCGGCCGGTCGATGCGCTCCAGAAATTGCCGCACGTAGGTCGACATCGATTCGACGAACCGCCGCTGCCCCTCGGCGTAGAGTGTGTTGAACGCCAGCGACGATTTCCCCGATCCCGACGGTCCGGTGAGGACCGTGAGCTGGCGCTGGGGGATGTCAACCGAAACGTTCTTGAGGTTGTGGGTGCGTGCCCCACGGATGGAGATGGTGCGTGTGGGCATGTCGGAGTGAGAACGTGTGGGGGGTAGGTGGTGTTCCGGATAAGAGCAGCGTAGCGCGGCGCCGTAGCGCCGCCGGCTCGGCGGCTGGACCGCGAGCGGCTCGCTGGCGGTTTTCTCGCGGCCTTGCAAACCGCCGCCGGGCCGGCAGCGGTCCAGCCGTCGAGCCGATGGCGCTACGCTACGCCTCGAGCCGATGGCGCTACGCTTCGCCTCCTCAGATCCTGATGTTGTGCCGTTGGTAGAAGTTGTAGTCCCCCAACCGCGCGCGCAGCTTCTGTACGACATCCTCGGGCAACCAGGCGTCGCCGGCGGTCACATTGGTTTCGACCTGGTGGATGTTCTTGGCGCCGGGGATGGCGGTGGCGACGGCGTCGTTGGCGAGGACGAAGCGGATTGCGCCTTCGATGAGGGTGCGGGCGGTTCCGCCGATGATCGACCGCACGTCGTCGACGCGCTCGAGCGCTTCGTGAAGGCGGCGTGGCGTGAGGAAGTTTTGGCGGATGTCGTCGGCGGGGAAGGTGGTTTCGTTTCGAAACTTGCCGGTGAGCAGACCGGAGGCGAGCGGAACGCGGGCGATGATGCCGTATCCCTTCGCTTTCGCCGCGGGAAAAAGCTCCTGGGCCGGTGCCTGGTTCAGGATGTTGTAGAGCACCTGAAGGGCGTTGCCCCATCCGTGGCGGATGACTTCGAGCCCCTCCTCGGGATTGGAGACGGAGACGCCCCAGAATCGGATCTTGCCGGCGTCCTGAAGACGATCCATGGCGTCCTGGATCTCTTCGCGCCGCAGCTCGTCGATCGTGGGATTGTGTACCTGATAAAGGTCGATGTAGTCGGTGCGCAGGCGTTTGAGCGAACCGTCGGCGGCGACGAAGATGTGTTGTCTGGAAAAGTCTTTCTTCAGCGCACCGGTCGATCCGCGGACCACTCCGACCTTCGTGGCGATGACGACGTCCTCCCGCTTTCGAGAAAGGACGATGCCGAGGAGCGACTCGCTGCGGCCGAAACCGTAGCTGTCGGCGGTGTCGAAGAAGGTGACACCGAGGTCGCGGGCGCGGCGGATCGCAGCCAACGACTCTTCATCGGTCGTGCGACCCCATCCCAGCGGCGTCCCTGAGGCCTCAGACGGACCGCCGATGGCCCAGCCGCCGAAGCCGACGGCGCTGACCTTGATTCCCGTCCTGCCAAGCTCGCGGTACTGCATCGCGCTCGATTCTAAGTCACTGCTCCGGTTGGAGGGTGACGTTGATGTCGTCTTTCCTTTACAGGCGAACCTGTTTCACTTCATCAATGGCCTGGAAAAAGCGCAGTGCGTTCATCGTATCGGCGTCCAGCACTGAATCGATGGTAACAATCGCCAACGCTTTGCCGCCGCTGGTCTGGCGCGCCAGGTTGTACTCGGCGATGTTGATCTCGCGGTCACCCAGGATCGTGCCGACCTTGCCGACCACTCCGGGGACGTCCTTGTTGATGATGTAGAGCAGCGTCCCCTCCGGTTTGAACTCCACCCGGAAGTTGTTCACGGAGACGATGCGCTGGTTCTTTTCGCTGAACAGCGTTGCCGAGACGCAGGTCTCGTCGCTCGCGGACGACGCGCGGAACGTGACCAGGTTCGTGTAGTCGACCGGCATCGGATGCGTGGTGGCGGCGATGGCGATACCGCGTTGCTGGGCGACCTGTTCCGCGTTGACGAAGTTCACCGACTGCGCGAGGTGCGTCGTGAGCATTCCCTTCAGCGCGGCCACGGAAATGATTTTCGTCAGACGCTCGTCGATCCCCCACAGCTCAACCGCGGCTCTGGTAATCGGGCCGCTGATGATCTGCGAGGCGAAGAGGCCGAGCTTTTCGGCCATGCTGATGAGCGGCGCTGCGTCCGCGTCGTTGAGACCCTCGAACGGCAGGTTGACCGCGGAGACGAAAATCGAGCCGCGCAGCGCGTCGATGACCATCTCCGCCGTCTGCACGGCCACGCGGTCTTGCGCCTCGATCGTATTCGCGCCGATGTGCGGTGAGAGGATGATGTTCTTCGCGGAGAGAAGAGGATTGTCCGTTGGCGGCTCTTCCACATAGACGTCGACCGCGGCGCCGGCGATCCTGCCGCTGTTCAGGGCATCGGCGAGAGACTGTTCGTCGTAGATCCCGCCGCGGGCGATGTTGAGAACGACGACGTCATCGCGCATTTTGGCGATCTCGGCGGCGCCGATCATTCCTCGGGTTTCATCCGTCAGAGGCGTGTGGACGGTGATGACGCCGGCGCGCGCAAGAAGGTCGTCGAGCGAGACCCGTTCGGCTCCCACCTTCTCGAAAACGCTCGGCGCGATGTACGGGTCGTAGGCGATCACGCGCATGCCGAAGGCGCGGGCGCGGACGGTGATGCGCGAGCCGATGCGTCCCAGGCCGATGATGCCGAGCGTCTTGCCGTCGAGCTCCGTCCCCAGGAACTTCGAACGGTTCCACTCGCCTCGCTTCACGCTGGCGTGTGCCTCGGGGATGTTGCGGCAGAGGGCCAGCAGCATGGCCATCGTGTGTTCCGTGGCCGACATGATGTTGGCCGTCGGCGCGTTGATGACGAGAATGCCGCGCGCCGTGCAGGCGTCGACATCGACGTTGTCGAGCCCGACACCGGCGCGCCCGACGATGCGCAGTCTCGTACCGGCATTCACCAGCTCCTCGGTGACCGCCGTGCCGCTGCGTGTGATGAGCGCGTCCGATTCGGAGACGGCTTTCAGAAGGGCGGCGTCCTTGAGGCCGGGACGGTAGTCGACCTCCATGTCGGTCGCCGCGCGAAGGATGGCCAGTCCGGAGTCTGCGAGCGTGTCCGTTACGAGGATCTTCACGCGGCCGCAACCTGTTCCAGCACGTCGAGCATGGCGTTGAGATCGTCGAGCTGGATGTCCCCCATGTGACCGATGCGGAGGGTCGTCGCTTTCCACTTCCCGTAGCCGCCTCCCAGCGTGAAGCCGCGCTTCTTCATCTCCGTACGCAGCTCGTCGGGCGGACGGTCGGGGACGAGCGCTGAAACCGTGGCGGAGGCGTGCTCGATATCGGCGGCAGCGAGCTCGGCGTAGGCGGCCGTGCGGCGAATGGTGGTCTCCCGCATGGCCGCGTGGCGCCGGTAACGACCGTGGAGAGTCTCGACCTTGATGATGTCGTCGAGCTGTCTGGCAAGAGCGTAGAAATGCGGGATCGACGGAGTGGTCGGGACGTTGCCGTCGTCCGCGTGCTTCTTGTAGTTCAGAAAATCGAGATAGGTGCCGCGGTACGGTCTCTTCTTGCACCGATCCAGCGCACGGGCCGAAACAGCGAAGACGGTGATGCCGGGTGGGATCGCGATCCCCTTCTGCACGCTGGCCAGACAGACGTCGAGGCCCCATTCGTCAAACTGAACGGGAATGGCGCCGAGCGATGAGACGGCGTCGACGAGGACGAGGGTGTCCGGCGACTCGGTGTGTACGACGCGGGCAAGAGCGGCCAGGTCGTTTGTCACGCCGGTCGATGTCTCGTTGTGCGTGAGCGTTACCGCGTTGTAGCGCGTTCGCCGGGACGCCAGATGATCGGCAAGCGCCGCGGGCTCGACAGCGTTTCCCCAGCCGGCGTTGAGTTGATCGACCTCCAGTCCAAGGCTCCCGGCGATGGCATGCCAGCGCTCGCCGAACGCACCGCATGTGGTCACGAGCAGGCGCCGAGGGACGCAGTTGGTCAGTGCCGCTTCGAGAAGAGCCGTGCCGCTGCAGGTGGCGACGAATGTGTCCTGCGTTGTTCCAAAGAGTGGCTTGAGATTGGCGACGACTCGCTCGAACAACTCGCCGAACTGCGGCGAGCGATGCGCAATCATCGGGTGCAGCATTTCCTGCAGAATCTCGGGACGAACCCATGTCGGGCCGGGGACGAAGAAGTTGGCGTTTGTCATAGGAGATGTGGCAGCACGTCGGGCAAACTGGTGATGTAGATGTCTGCATTCTCCTTCACGCGGGGGCGGACGACAACGCCGCCGAACCCGATGAAGAGATCCACAGCCGGTTTCGCCTCGAGATCGCTGACCCCGTCACCGACGAACGCGGCCTTGCCGTGTGATCGTGCGCGGATATCGCGTACGGCCAACTCCTTTCCACCGTTGCGAGTGAGAAACGAACGTCGATCAAAGTCCTGGTAGTGGCTCTGCGTATCAAACGTCAGCGCAACGGCATGGACGTTCCGGCGGGGAATGGCCAGGGCCTCGGCCATCGGCAGAATGGCTTGTTCGATTCCGCCGGTGACGAGATGGACGGCCACACCGCCGCGCTGAAGCGCCGCGATCGTCTCCGCTGCCCCGTCGACCAGTGATCGTACGTACCTTGCAGCCAGTTCCTCGACTTGGTCGCGCGTCGGACGGATGGCCTCGAGACGCTTTGCGTACACATGATCGAGCGGGATGGTGCCGTTCATCGCCGCATCCGTAAGCTTGGCGATCTCCGCGTTGCCCTCGGCCAGAACGTCAATGCCCTCGATGGTCACGAGTGTGGAGTCGACGTCGAAGAAGACGATGCGGTATTTCACGCTACCTGCCCGCATCTGTCATTCCGAGTCTCTCGAAGACAGTATTGCCACGCTTCTCGCCACGCCCTTTCGACGGGTCCAGGGTGCCGACGATTCCAGTGAGAGTGTGAGAAATGCGGGCTAACGGGCGGGGATTCCTCACCGTGCTTCGCCCCTCCGGGGTTTCGCCGGTTCGGAATGACAGGCTGTTACCACCTTCACGAGATCGCTAAACCTCTCCAGATAATGATCCGGCCGCGACGCTTTCAGCGCCTCCGCGGTCGATGATCCGGTTGCCACGACCGCGACATGGATCTCGCCATTGCGCGCGGCCTGGACGTCGATCGGCATATCGCCGACGAAAAGAGCCTGGGGTGCGGTGCATCCGGTCGCCTGGAGCGTGTGGAGCACGTGCTGCGCGTCCGGTTTGCGCGCGCCGGCAAGGTCGGGCCCCACGATGGCGCGGAAGTACCGTGCCAGCTCCAGGAACGTGAGGATCTTCTTCGAGAACGACGTCGGCTTGTTCGTGCAGACGGCCATGGCGACGCCGAGGCCGTGCAGCGTCTCCAGCGTCGCTTCGACGTCGGCGAGGATCGTCGACTCCTGGCAGCAGATCTCGTCGTAACGCGATTCGAAAGCGTCTTTCACGCTTCGCGGCACCTCATCGATGGTGAAGGCGCGGCGAAGCAGCGTATCGAGGCCGTCGCCGACGAAGTCGCGGATGCGCGCCGAGCTCAGCTCATGGAGGCCGTGTTCCCGGCGCGCGTAATTGACCGCCTCGGCTAGCGCCGCATACGAATCGACGAGCGTTCCGTCGAGATCGAACAGCACCGCGCGGTAACGAAGTGGTGGCAAGGTCATGCGAGGGGGCCGATTCTATCGCCGTGCTCCCGCCGGAAGTTGGAGAATGGCCGGATGAAACGTGCCCTGGCCGCGCTGCTCTTTCTCCCCCTCCCGCTTTTTGCAGCCGAGGGCAAGATCATCATTGCAATCGAACCGCTGGGCGATTCGGCGCAGGGAGAGGTCGTCACCCGCGTGACCTACCGCTTCACGATTCCGACCGATGCACCGTCGGGCGTACCGCTCGTGATCACGGGCTCGATCACGCAGCATGGCGAGGTTGTGAAGCGTTTCCGCTATCCGTTGCTGCCGGAGACGGCCAGCCCGCTGACGTCCGTGCAGACACTGCAGCCGGGAGAAGCGGAGATCGATGCAAAGCTCATGGTGCCGCTCGAGGAACAGACGCCGGTGATCCTGGCCAAGGCGACACAGACTTTCACGATCGTAAAAACGGACAAACTCTATGTAGCCCACGAAGGCGACGACGCCGGGGCGATTCTGGCAGAGGGAATCGTTCCGGAGGGCGGCGGATCGGTGAAGATCATTCCGCCGCGCCGCGACATCGCGCCGAACCTGTTCATCGTGGAAGTGGATGCGCAGCCGCCGGTGAAGCGCGTCGAGTTCTGGGTGGACGACAAGAAGATCATGGCGCGCAATGCTCCTCCCTATCGCGCGGAGCTCGACCTCGGCGCGCTGCCGAAACGCGTCGAGGTTCGTGCGGTGGGCTACGACGCCGCGGGACGCTACGTCGACGCGGATGCGTTCGTCGTCAACGAGCACGAGACGCCGCTGGAAGTGAAGATCACCCGCACCGTCACTGCCGACGATGTGTCGCACTTCAAGCTGAGCGTGCAGAATCCGAAGGCGACGCAGATCAAGTCAGCCGTCTTTTTCGCCGGCCAGAAGAAGCTTTACGAATGGAGCGCGCCGCCGTATGCCCTGGACATTCCGAATTCCCGGTTGCGAGGTGTTGAATTCGTCCGGGCTTCGCTGACCGACGAGACGAACTACGAGGCGAGCGACCTGCTCTTCCTGAATGGCCAGCGCTTCTCCGAGGAAATCGAGGTGAACCTCGTCGAGCTGCCGGTGATGGTGACGGACAACGCCGGCGTGCCCGTGACGGACCTCAAGGAAGCGAACTTCAGCATCTTCGAGAATGGCCAGCCGGAGAAGGTCGCGAGTTTCAACTACGCCTCGAATCTGCCGATCTCCGCCGGCGTGTTGATCGATCACTCGGGGAGCATGAAGCCGCGCATGGAGCAGGCGAAGTCGGCGGCGCTGGAGTTCTTCAAGCGGATCATGAAGCCCGGCGACCGCGCGTTCGTGACCGGTTTTGCATTCGACGCGAAATCGAATTCGCCCTTCGTAACCGACGTGGGGTCGCTCGAATCGCAGGTCCGCGCCATCCCTGATGCGAGCGGTGGAACGGCGCTCTACGACGCCATCGTCACCGGCCTCTATCGTTTCCGCACCCTGCAAGGGCGCAAGGCGCTGATCATCCTCACGGACGGCGAGGATACGACTTCGAGCACGTCATACGAGCAAATGCTCACGTATGCGCGCTCGGCGCGCGTGCCGCTTTACTTCATCGGCGTCGGCCTGGGGTTGTTCGACGCCAGCGGCACCTCGAAGATGAAGGCGCTGGCCGCCGAGACGGGCGGCATCGCCTATTTCATCCACGATATCAAGCAGATCGACGAGACATACGCTCGGCTCGATAAGGATCTCCGCTCGCAGTACCTCATCGCCTACAACACGCAGTCGACGACGAAAGACCGCGCTTACCGAAAAGTCGAAGTGAAGGTCGACCGCGCGGGGGCCATGGTACGGACGATCCGCGGGTTCATCCCATGACCTCGGCTACGGGTACATTCGCCGGTACGTCGACGCCAGCATGACCACGTGCTTCGTGTAGGTGCGCGTCTCGCGGTAGGGAATCGACTCGATGAACTCGTCCATTGGTCTGCCTGGCGCGGCGCGACGCCATTGCTGGACGCGGCCCTGACCGGCGTTGTAGGCGGCGATGGCAAGCTCGTCGCTGCCGTTGAAGAGGTTCACGAGAATCTTGTAGTGGGCCGTGCCGAGCCGGATGTTGGTTTCCGGATTGTCGAGGTGCGGCAAGATGTGAAAACCGGCCGCCAGTTCCCGTCCCGTGGCGGGCATGAGCTGCATCAGCCCCGTGGCGCCGACAGCCGATCGCGCCGCGGCGTCGTAATAGCTCTCCTGGTGGATCAGGCCCATGATCGTGTAGGGGTCGACGCCGTTCTTCCTGGCGTAGGCGCGGATCCAATCGTCGTACTTCAGCGGGTAGTACATCTTCAGAAAGTACGGCGGCACGGAGTCCTGCTCGACGGTCGCCAGCTCGGGAAAGGCGCTGTGCAGCGTTCTCAACATGGCTGACGTATCGCCGGAGGCGTGATAAAGATCGGCGAGCAGCGCATCGGCGAACCGCTGGTTCTTGCGGCCGCGATTTCTATTGATCTCCTGCTGCGCATCGCGGAAGTCGAAGAGAGCGGTCAGCTCATATCCCAGCCGCAGCTCACCGGGCATGTTCCTCTCGGCGATGTCGCGCCAGTCAGACCGGCCAGTCGCCAGCGGATTGAAGTTCGAACCTTGCCGCGTTGCACCGCGCTTCTCCGCTTCGATGGCGTAGATGTCGTCGTAGGGCGCGGAGGCCAGCTCGTGATACGTCGCCGCCGCTTCGGCCTTCCCGCCGAGCCGCTCGTCACAGCGGGCGTACCAGTACATCGCCTGCCGCCTGGTGTTCGGGCCGCGGTATGAGTCGCGGACGAAGGCGAACAGCTCTCGCGCACCGTTCAGATCACCGCGCGTGTACGCGGCCCAGGCCTTGTCCCAGAAGTGTTGAAGGCCTGCTTCCTGCGAGGGATCGAGATTCACAAGCTGGGCGATGAGCTGCTGTTCGTAATCGTCCTCATTCTTCGCCTCGGCGAAGCCGATGAGGGTGTTCAGTACCTCGATCCGAACCTCGTCGGCCAGCGGAAGGGCAAGGAGATCCTTGAGCCGCTCGCTGGCTAGCCGGTCGTATTCGTCTTTCTTCGTCTTCTTCGCCAGATCGACAACCTGGATGTTCCTTCTGACCCTGACGAACTTCGGCTCTGTGCCAGCCTTTTTCTTTCCGACCTGCTGGCGAACATAGATCGTTTTCGTAACGATCGGATTGTTCGACGCGGAGAGGGCCCGATAGTTCTGGGATGCCGTGAAGATCGCCGGAATGGCGATGCGGTAGGGGCCGGAGGCGAGCGGATCGAGGACCTTGTTGGAGTCATCGAAGCGATGAAGTTGATTCAGCGCCAGCCCGCGATTGAGCTGCACCGGCAAACGCAGGTCGGCTGGGACACCGCTCATCTCGAGCGCGCTCAGCTCATCGAGTCCGCTCTGAGGGTCTCCATCGCGCAGGAGCGACACGGCGCGCGTCAGCCGTTCCGCATCGGAAAGCTTCATCGGCACGTCCCTGGCCAGGCCGGTGATCGCGCGCACGAGCTCGATGGCGTGTGGTGCCTGGGCCGCACGCGGGTTCCTGATGGCTATGTTGCGCGCGTCGTACAGAACCGAGGCGATGTCACCACGAGCGAAGGAGGAGTCGATGGCGCTCCAGGACGCGCTTGCTGCGATGGCTGAATTGTCGGCGTGGGCGGCGACCTCGTGATACACCTCAACGGCGTGACGCCAGTCGGTGATGCCGGCGTATAAGCCGCCGAGGTTGAGGCCGGCGTCGGCTTGGAGGACGAAGGCGGGATGTCGCCGCCGGAGCAGGGCCAGGGTCGTACGCGCCGCCGCGCGGTCGCCCGCGAGTTGGCAGGCGTTGGCGAGGTAGTACAAGCGGTACTCATCGACGGCGCGTCTGCCGAAGGTAAAGGACGAGAACTGCCGGACCGCCTCCGCGCCGTCGCCGCGGCGGAGGGCATCGAGACCGGCGTTGAAGGCTGGTCGCAGTTTCTCCAAATCAGGCGGCGCTTCCGGCACAGCCGGCACTACGAACTCGCGATTTCGCTTCAGTAGAGGCCGTACGAAAAGCACGGTGACGAGAAACATCACCGGAACCATGACCACTACAACCGCGATGACCCAGCCACGTCGACGCCTCATCCGTCCGTTTAGGGTGCGAAAAGCAGGCCGTCTGGTGGGCGGTGGTTCCAATCGCTACTAGAGCTACAGCCCCAGCGCTCCGGCGTCTCCGTCAGCCAGGATCCGTACCAGCTCGTCGTAGAAGTAGTTCGACGTCTTTCTCACATCGTCGGAGATCCGTTCGTCGTACATCTGGCGGCTGCGGTCGATGTCTTCCTTGAGTCGCTCGTAGAGATCCTTGTTCTTACGGCCGGCGTCGACCTTCGGCTCGTTGTAAAGCTTGATCTCGGAGACGAGCAGGCGTGCGAAGCGTCGGGCCTCGTCGTGCTTTTTCATATCGTCACCCGAACCGCCGGACGCGGGTGTGCCGCCGCGAGAGAGGTTCGGCGGCGGGATGTACTGCGTGCTCGGGCGCTCCTCTCGTTCCTGAACGGGCGAGGGAGCTGGCGGAGGCGGGGGTGGCGGCGGCGGAGCAGGACGCGGCGGCTCGACGGCAGGGATCGCCGCGGTGGTCATGAACGTCGGGGTGGCAGGTTTGGCGGATGCCGGCGCGGAAAAGTCGGTCTCCGGCATCGTGAATGCCGGCTGCGCGGTACCCGGTGCCATCATTTCGCGCAATTGGTCTGCGGAAACGGCGACGGTTGCATCGGGCGATTTGTCGGAAACGGGCGGCGTCGGACGAACAGGTGGGGGTGCGACCGGCCGTGGAGGCGGAGGCAGCGGCGGCGTAGAAACCGTGGGACGCGGAGGAGGCGCAGGCGCGGGTGCAGCGGGGCGCGGAGGTGTAACGGGTACCGGTGAGGCGGGAGCATGCGGCGGTGCCATCGCCGATTCCGGATCATTGAGACTCGGCGACGGGGTCTTCTTCCGGATGGCCAGGGTATCGATGAGAAGGCCTGTCGCAAAGACGAGCAGTTCGATCGAGGCGGGGTCGAGCCTGGCGGCATCCTGCTCGGTGGCATCGACATAGACCGCGGCGGCGACCTTGTCTTTGATCACCATCGGCACGAGGATGGCGTAGCTCGATGCCGCGACGCCGAGGCGGGTGGAGAGATTCGCGCCATCCCACGTCACCACCTGCTCGAGTCGCAGAACCTTGTCGAGCTCGGGGATCAGGCCGGGAGCGGCGTTGAAGCGCTTCACCATCTCGTCGTTCCCGCCGGCCGCGGAGAAGCCGACACCCTTCCAGCCGCTGAACGTCTCGCCGCGAAGGATCAGCATCGCTGCACGGGAGCCGAAGGCCAGACACTGTTCGAGCAGAGCGTTGAGGATGTCGACCTGCGATTTGCCGTGCTCCACGGCCTGCACGGCTTTCTTTACACGCGATGCGTCGGAGCCGGCCGAGGCGCTGACAACCGGAGGAGGGTGGGCCGCGGCGATGCTCTCCTCCAGCTCGCCGATCGACTTCTGAATGTGCGGCAGAAAAGAGACAGCGTTGACATCGGCCTGGACGCTCTGGAGAGCCGCTTTGAGCTGCGAGTCGACGACTTCGCGGACGTCTTCGATGGAGGAGCGAATCTCGCCCACCAACTTCTCCATCGCATCGCGGACATGTGCTTCGATCGAGCCCGCGACTTCCTCGCCCCTCACGGCCATAAGTCCTCCGAATCCTGTAGGTTGAATAAAACCCACAGATAGCGCCGGATTATAGCGCAGAGAACGTGTGCTACTTTTGGAGGCAGATGCGACGGATTTTCACCATGATCGCGCTCGCCGCGGCGGCGTGCAGCGGAGGAAGCCACGATGCAGCCGACAACCCGTCGGATTGGCTTCACGTGCTCCGCCACAAGCAGGCTGCCTCGGCGCCCAATGCGCCGGTGAAGGCCAAGCAGGTGTACGCCGATACTCTCGGTGCATTCGTGCAGACGCACCCCACGCATAGCCGCGCGCGCGAGGTGTACCAGGCCATCGAGCTCGACTTCGCACATGAGCTAGGTTCTTTCGGCCGCTATCAGGATGCGATTCCGATCTATCGCGCCGTCCTGGCGCACGATCCGAAGAACGCCACGGCACTGAACGGGCTGAGCGACGCCGTCGATCACCTGGCCGTTACCCACGAGAAGTTGCTGGCCTTGGAGAAGGGGATGTCGCAACGCGACGTCGCGCACATCCTCGGCAAACCGATTCCCGGCTGGCAGGTCCGCAACGAACGTCCCGATGCCGCGATCGAGTCGTGGTACTACCGCCGTGTCGGTGGTGGGGTGGCAGGCGTCTACTTCCGGGACGGCGTGCTCTTTGCCGCGGAAGAAAACTCGCAGGCCAAACTGGCGCCGTTGATGCGGTAGTCGATTAGTGGATTAGAAGATCAGCCGTACCGAAGAACGACATCACCTCTAATCTACTGATCCACTAATCTACCGATCCACAGCCTCTCCGGAATCGCACCGACAACCGCTTCGTTCAAGATCCAGCATGCCCATCTACGAATACCAGTGTACGAAGTGCAATGACCGCACCGAGGTCATCCAGAAATTTACCGATCCTCCATACGCGAAGTGCACAAAGTGCGGCGGCGAGGTGAGAAAGTTGATGTCCGCGCCGGCCATCCAGTTCAAAGGCTCGGGTTTCTACAAGAACGACTACGCCAGCGCGGCGTCGAAGGCGGATACTGCGTCGAAGGCGGATACGAAATCGGAGGGGAAGAGCGAGTCATCGGGTGACAGCAAGCCATCCGAATCGAAAACCGAGACCAGGACGGAGACGAAGTCCGAATCGAAGTCGGAATCGAAGAGCGAAACAAAAACCGAAGCAAAGCCACTATCAAAGGCGGAGTCGAAAAGCTCCGACTGAATCAACATGGGAAAAGTCCGGAGGCTGAAGCAGCACGCTGACTCGATGCTCGAGGAAGTCTTCCGGTCTCTGTTCGAAGAGATCGACACGGAGAAGATCCGTCGCGACGTGAAGGCGCTCAAAGAGAGCGAGCCCGACTTCCACTCCCGTGATCATGCCCGTCTGCTCGTTCGGCGCACGGCCCTCCGCTGTGCCGCCGCCGGCGCGGTCTCCGGCATCCCCAGCGGATTGTTCGCAATCGGCTCGCTCGGTGCCGAGTTGGCGTTCCTCATGTTCCAGCAATTCCGCCTGATCGTCGGCATCGCCACCGTATACGGCCACGAACCGACGCAGCGCGAGCGATTCGTCGAGGCGATGTCGTGTCTCGCATACGCCTCGGGTGTCGGCATCGGCAAGCAGGGCATCGCCACGGTGCTGGAATCGGCCACCATGGAAGGCGGCGTCATCGCCGAGAAACTGGGCGCGAACTTTTTCCGCGAACGGCTGGCCAAGGCAATCCCGTTCGTCGGCGTCGTCTCCGGCGGCGCCCTCAACTACGTCTCTGTCCGCGCCGTCGGCCGTGCCGCGATCCGGTTTTATGAGTCGCAGATCGACACTGTCGTGGCCGATGAAATCTGGGCCGAAGGTGATCGCGAGCACGCCTGATGAGAACCGCCCGCCGGGTTGGTCGTTCCAGGCATAGCCTGCGGTAATTGCTGCAGTTGCGCGCTGCCCTTATTGCCGCCGTGCGGACTCCCCGCTCGACGCGTTGATTTGAGGAATGCGCCGCCGGGCACCGCCGTTTGAGCGCGGTAACTGAGCATGGGTAAATACGCGATGAATGCGACGATGGAAGTCCGCTCGCCGTTTTTTGAGCGCCGGCGCCTTCGCCGTATCCGGATGATCGTCGAGCTGACGCTCAACCTTGTCGGCAGCGATATGACCGTGTCGCATCGCGAAGCGCGATGTCTCGTCCGCTGCGCGCGAAAGGCGATCCTTGAGCTTCATCCCGGCTTCGAGCTCCGCTACGAGCGCATCGTCCGGCCCTACTTCGAGCGCGTTCTGGCCTGCCGCTGGCCGCATGAGCAGGCACTCGACGACGACTGCTGCGACGTCGTGAACTAACGAAGTTTGGTCATGCCGGCTAGTTTGCCGCCGCGCAGCTCTCCAACTGCCGTACGATCCTGATGGCGCCGAACTGCGCCTTGGCGCGGGCAATCTCCTTGCGTGCCGCATCGCGAATCTGCACATTCGGATAAGCGGCCAAAGGGTCGTCGGGTACGAGGAAGTGATACTCGATCGGAGCGAGGCGGGCGGGCGGGAAAGCATCCCGCCGCGCGAAGACCATCGCCGCATCGTCGAAAGCGATGAGAGCCCAGTCGTGCCGCCGGTAACGGACAAGCGATGCCGGAAGACGGCGCCGCTCGCCGCTGGCCATGTCGACGACTTCGATCTTCTCGCCTTGGTAGTCGTCCACCGCCAGCACGGCGCCATATTTTGCGATGAGCGCGTGCCAGGTCCGGCTGTCGTGATGAGCAATCGCATCCTCGGCGATGAATCCGCGAAAGAGCTCGTTGCGGCCGTCCGTCAACGCCCGGCGCGCCGGGTAGAACGTCCACTCCAGCAGCCCGCCGAACTGGTCGGCGTTGTAGATGTTGCCTCCGAGTTGATACGACTGCAGCGCCGCGGCCGCGCGTATCGGGAAGCGCACATCGTCGGCGCCGAGGCGATGGACGTCGTGACGGAACACCCAGACCAGAGGGAGCAACGTGCAGACGGCGAGGATGGCCGATATGCGCCGCGGGACCTTGCCGAGAGGCGGGATGAGCAGCGGCAGCGCGGCGAAGTAAAGCCCCTGGTTGCGCACGTAGCGGTAGGCGAGCGCCGCCAGGATCGCGAACGTCACGAATCGCCAGGCATTGGCGCGTTTGTCGTGTGCGACGATGAAGAGCAACACGGCAACGGCCATCGCCACGAACAGCAGCGGAAAGAAGGCGAAGGACGACGGCAGCCACTCGGTATTCACGAACGCGCCGCTGCGGACCGCCGATGTCAACCTTAGAGGGGCGATGATCGCGTTCCAACCAAACGGATTTACGAGCAAGGCTGCCGCGCTGGCGGCGGCGACGACCCAGCGCCGGACGTCGATCAGCATCGTGATCATCGCCAGCACCGGGGCGAGAAGCGCCGATGGATGGACGTTGATCCAGACGATCGTCAGGCATGCATAGGCGATCGTCAGTGGCGTGAGGCGAAGGCGCGAACCGAGAAGTCCGAGAGCGACGACGATGAGAAGAGCAGCGGCGGCGGCAGGCCGGACGCCCAGACGATCCGAGGCGCCGGCGAACGCGATTGCGGCGACGAAGAGCGCGACGCCGATCTCCTGTTCGCGGGACGCGAAGACGAAGCCTGTCGTGAAGATCGCCGCGGCCAGCAGCGCGCTGACGATGGAGATACCGCCGTCGCCGGCGATTCCGTGCAGCGCGTACAGCACGATCTGATACAGCCACTCGCCGTTGATCCAAGGAATGTGCGCGCTGGCCACGGCCAGCGGATCGAAGAGGGGGATGGCGTGATGCTCGACGATCCAGCGGCCGGCAGTGAGATTCCAGAAATAGTCGTAGCTACGGATCGGCCCGACAGCGGCGACGGCGACCAGCGCAAACAGGATGGCGGCTCCACCGCGTCTCGTCATTCGGTGGCGAGTATAAGCACCGGTGTGGCCTCACAGCCGGGTTGACTACGAAATCGGCGGCGCTGCGGAAGAGGGCGCGGGTGCCGGTGCGGCTGGCGCCGGAGGCTGCGCTGGGACGGTTTCGATCTTGATATTGCCGTTCACCGTAGTGATATGCAGGTCGTATCGGCCGCCGTTCACTTCGCCGGACACGCGGCGGTTGCCCGGGTGGGAATGGATGTTCAAAGGGAAAGCCGCTTCGATATCGCCGTTGACCTGCGAAAAATCGCCGGTGAACGAGGCGGTCTGCGGCAAGCTTGCGGTCACGCCGCCGTTGATGGTCTTGAGCGTCGCACCCTGAAACGTCCTGGCGAAACGGGCTTCAATCCGTCCGTTTACGGTGTGGGCCTCGACCTCGCTCGATCCCGGCGTGTCGATGTTGACCCTGCCGTTCACCGTCACGGCGCGCATCTCGCCATCGACGCCGTGGGTGGCGATCATGCCATTCACGGTGGCCAGATCGAGTGCGATCGAAGCAGGCACCCGAAGGTCGTAGTCGATGCGCGTCTCGTTACCGAAACCGAAACTGAAGAAACGGAAATGATGGTCGTTCCGGCGGCCGATGATGAGCGTGTCGCCAGCGACCTCGGTGCGGAAGTAGCCCTGGTTCTCCTGCCCGTTCTTAGGTGCCAGACGGCTTCGCACGGTCGCGTCCATCGAGATCTCGCTATCCGAGCCGGCCTCGACGTTGATCTCGCCGTCGACCTCGCGCACCTCGATGTGGCGGATCGTGCCGGCGGGCCATTGGTGCGCGATATGTGTCGTACGCCGTTCCATTACCGCGCCACAGCCCTCGACGAGCAGCATCGCCGGGAGGGCGGCCAGCAGCATGGCCGAGAGTGAATAGATTGTGCGATTCCGGCTGTTCATAGAGGACCTTTGCAGCAGGAAAGTACGAGAACGGGAGAAAAGAGTTTCTCATGACCACGGATGGTTCCCAGACGACCCTCTTGCGCATCGCCGCTTTCCTGGTCGATGCCCTCTCGATCTCGCTGCTTCTCGTTCTGCCCGCTGCACTTCTGAGTTACACCCTGGCCTGGATCGGGGGCGAGATCAAGGCCATCCAGATCGTCTGGTTTGTAGCAATCGTCATCGTCATGGTCGGGATGATCTTCCGCGACGGATGGCGCGGCCGCTCCCTCGGCAAACAGATACTCGGCCTGCGCCTGATTACCCCCAACGATAAGCCGTGCGGGTACCTGCGCAGCTTCGTACGCAACATCGGGCTGGCCGTTCCGGGATGGAACCTCATCGAAGTCATCCTGGTCGTCGCCGGCAAGCGGCGCCTCGGCGACAAGATCGCAAAGACCACGGTTACGGAAGAGTGATCAGCCGCTTTTCGGTCAGGATGTGCCCGAATTCCTCCGCTCTCGATAGCCGGACGTCGAAATCGAACTCGTTGCTCTCGCCGAAATGCTCCGCGGCGAGCACCACGTGCGGCGCGTCGATCAGCCGGTAGATCACACCGAGCTCGTCGAACGGCGCCGCGATCCGGATGCGTTTGTAGACGTATCGATGATCGATCGATGCCGTGCGCAACGTCTCCGACGCCGTCTCGCGGTAGGCCCGTGAAAGGCCGCCTGTGCCGAGTTTCACGCCTCCGTACCAGCGGACGACGACGACCGCGACGTCGTGAAGATCCGCTCCCTCGATCGCATTAAGGATTGGTTTCCCCGCCGTACCGGACGGCTCGCCGGCATCGGCGCTACGGGCGCGGATTTCGCCATTCGCGAAGAGCCGGAACGCCCAGCAGAGATGTGTGGCGTCGTAGTGCCGTTTCGCCAACGCGGCCAGCGCAGCGAAGAACTCATCGTCGGTCCCGACCGGAAACGCCACGCCGAGGAACTCCGAGCGATCGATCTTCTGCCGAAGCTCGGCGGAGGAGGCGAGCGTGCGGTAATGATCGAGCACTCCATATAATCCACCCATGTTCAAGATCGAAGAGCTTTTCGCGCGTGAGATCCTCGATTCCCGCGGTAATCCGACGATTGAAGTGGACTGCCTTCTCGACTCCGGTGCCTTCGGACGGGCGGCAGTGCCGTCGGGGGCGTCGACGGGGTCGCGCGAAGCGATCGAGCTTCGTGACGCTGACAAGGCGCGCTACCTGGGCAAGGGAGTTCGCAACGCGGTCGACAACGTCGACATCATCGCCAAGGAAGTCGAGGGGATGGATGCGCGCGAACAGGCCATGATCGATCTCATCATGAAGCAGATCGACGGCACCGAGAACAAAGGCAACCTCGGCGCGAACGCGATCCTCGGAGTCTCGCTCGCTGTTGCCCGTGCCGCCGCCGAGGCCTCCAGCCTGCCTCTCTTCCAATACCTCGGCGGCCCAGGAGCGCGCACCTTGCCCGTGCCGCAGATGAACGTCATCAACGGCGGGGCGCATGCGGACAACAATCTCGACATTCAGGAGTTCATGATCATCCCGGCCGGTTTCGACAACTTCAGCGATGCCCTCCGGGCCGGCGCCGAGACGTTTCACCACCTCAAGAAAATTCTGCACGACCGGAAGCTGACTACCGCCGTCGGCGACGAAGGTGGCTTCGCCCCCGATCTGAAATCGAATGCCGAAGCGCTCGACCTCATCCTCTCGGCAATTGAGAAGGCTGGCTATCGGGCCGGGGAGCAGATCTTCCTCGGCCTCGACGCTGCGGCCTCGGAGTTCTTCGCCAAGGGGACATATGATTTCGAAGGCGAGAAGCGCAACAGCGCTGAGATGGTGGCTTACTACGAACAACTCCGTGCCAAATACCCGATCATCTCCATCGAGGACGGCATGTCCGAAGGCGATTGGGACGGGTGGAGTGCGCTGACTCGTGCCATGGGCGCCGGCACGCAGATCGTTGGCGACGATATCTTCGTCACGAATCCTGCCATCCTGGCCAAAGGGATCGAGCAGGGTGTTGCCAATACCATCCTGATCAAGGTCAACCAGATCGGCACGCTGACCGAAACGCTCGACGCCATCGAGATGGCCAAGCGGGCCGGCTATCGCTCAGTAATCTCCCACCGCTCGGGCGAGACCGAGGATTCGACGATCGCCGACATCGCCGTCGCCACGAATGCCGGCCAGATCAAGACCGGCTCGCTCTCGCGGAGCGAGCGCATCGCCAAGTACAACCAACTCCTTCGTATCGAAGAGGAGCTCGGCGATGCAGCGGTCTACGCGGGGACGGCGATTTTCCGCGCGCGCCTGTCTTCCTGAGGCAGCCGCAGCCGCGCCGCGGATGTTGATTGGTGCGAAGATCAAGCGTCGCGGCGGAGGACGCCGAAGGACCCCCAACCTGCAACCAGGGTGGGTGGTGGTAATCGCTCGATGCAAGCACGCGGGGGGTCCCTCACCGTGCTTTCCCTCCGGGTGTCGCCGGTTCAGGATGACAGTGGGATCAAAGTCGCCAACTCCGCAAGCCTGGTCACAGGTCGATCCCGTCGCGGCACGCTGACCACATCCCCCCGCCCCAACTGCGCAAGCGCGTCAACCTCGAAGCTCCGCAACGACTGATCGCAAGCGCAGTCGTTCGCTGGCGTCATGTAGTTCGCGATCACGCCGCCCAGCCGCATGCCTCTCCGCTCGACTTCGGCGATGAGTCGTTTGCTTTCGGCGATGACGATCCGCTCCGGACGGGTCACGACGATCACACGCGCGGAATCAGAGCGCATCGCTTCGTCGAGCGCGTGCAGCGCGCGAGAGGCACGGATCAGTTCTTCGCCAAGGGAGCCGGGCGGGATCAGCTCGCGATAGCGGAGGAGGATGCGCATGAACTCCCGCACCCACTCACCTGCCGTTCCCGGCAAGTCGATCAGCCGCAGAAAATGCCCGGTCGGTGCCGTGTCGACGATGATCGCCGCCTGCCCGTCGTCGGCAATCAGATCGGCCAAACGTGTGATGGCGAAAAGCTCATCGGCGCCTGGAGGAGCGATCTCCACGAGCTTCCTCATGGCATCGGCGTCATACGCGACGGTCATCCCACCTGGACTGATCGCTCCGATGGCGCGCTCGATCTCTTCGCCCAGGTTATCGCGAAACCGGCGCCACTTCGCGCGTGTGTCGATCGTCTCCACGGTCAGATTAGGCGGCGGCGCCTCATGAGCGAAAACATCGCGAAGCGTGTGAGCCGGATCAACGGAGATGACGGTGTACTTCCTGTCGGGTGACCGCGCCGCCAGTTGCAGCGCGATCGAAGCCGCGCACGTGGTCTTGCCGACGCCACCCTTTCCCGCGAGAAAGGTGAGTCGTGCAAGGGTTACGCTGCCTACGTAGGTCGGACTCTCCAGTCCGACCGGGCCGGGGCGCGAACGTTTCGCCAGCGCGGGTCGGACTGGAGTGTCCGACCTACGTAAAGCATCAGCGCTCCACTCGACAATCGCCTCCGCGGTATCCAGCGGTACGCAAGCTCTCGGCGCATCCACCACCACGGCGAACCTCTTGCGTGCCTCCGAGTCGCGGCTACGGTCGCAGTCGTCATCGATCACGGCCCGATTCAGCACCACGAACGGCACATCGATCCCGTCCGCACGCACAGCGCGCACGAGACGTTCCGTCTGCTCGACGACCCAGGGCTCGGGTAGGGTTACCGCCACGAACGCCGCCCGCGCGGGATCGGTGAGGAGATCACGACGGCGCCTGGCATCCGTTTCGAACTGTTCGATGAAGGCATCCATGGCATCGCGAACGTTCCGTCTGGTGAATTGCCGCACCATCCCACGGTGCTTGGCCTGCATCGAGTCGAGCGCTTCGGCGAACTGGCGGAAGTGATCGTCGGACGCAAGCATACGGAGCGTGTGCCCGGTCGGCGCCGTATCGACGACGATCGCCGTATCGGGGTTCTCTTCCGCGAGCTCGCCGATGCGCATCCACGCCATCAATTCATCGACTCCGGGAAGCGAAAGCTCGAAAAAACGCCGCAACTCCTCCTTGTCGAGATACGTACCGCGATCGCCGAGCTCGAGAAAGCTCTCCAGGTTGTGGTCGAGAAAGTGCTGGTAGAGCGTGGTCGCGTCGAGCGCCTCGGTGCGGATCTCGCCGTGAAGGATGTCACCGAGGTTCGAGGCGGGGTCGGTGGTGAACAGGATGACCGGGCCGGACTTCGAAAGGTGGAGTGCCGCCGCGATCGAGATCGTCGTCTTGCCGACGCCGCCCTTGCCGCCGATCAGAATCACCCGGCGGCCTGCCACGCGCTCAAACGCCGCCGCGAGCGTCACTGGCCGTATCCGGTATGGATCCCGATCCCGCCGTCGTCCTCGTCGTCTCCGCGCTGCTGCCGCGCGATCTCTTCCCTACGTGCCCGGATCTCGCGCAAGGCCGTGAAGACCTGCGCTTCCTGCTGCGCGTAGTCTTCCTCGCTGATGTCACCGACCTCCAGCATCATCTGCAGCTCGATGAGGCGTTCCTTCCACGGCTGATCGTTCAGCAACTCCTCGTTGGCCATCGTCTGAATCTGCTTCATGATCCAGTTGAAGCCCGCGACCGGGAGCTTGATGGGAAGCATCAGGATGTCGTCGAGAAGGAACATGACGCGGTTTCGGGGTCTCGCGGTCTCGCGGTCTCGGGGTGGTGGGTCGCGAGACTGCGCGACCCCGAGAACCCGGAACCGCGCTACCTTTCCGCTCTCTCCAGCTTCAGCCGGATATTGACGAAGTTATACGGCGGCCAGGGGCCCGTGTAGAGGAACGACAGCTTGTTCTCGTACTTTTTCGCGATGTCGGTGATCTGATCGTCGAAGGCCTTGGTTTTCTCGCGGTCGACGAGGAACGCGGCGTTCAGGATCATCTTGTCGCCGATCGGCTTATTCGACCGCGAGGCGATCGCTGCGTCGCGGAGCGCTTCGTAAATCTCGCTTACGTACGCGTCCGCCTTCGCCTGCAGCGCCGACTCAACCACGCGGCCGAGCTGCATGCGTGAGAAATAGGTCGACGTTGACGTATTCGACTGGATCTCTTCCTTGAGCCGGCGGATCTCTTCGTTCTCGTTCTCGATCTCCCGGACAATCTGGTCCTTGTCCCAGTTCACCTTGAGACCGAACTCGATCTTCCCGTCCATCTTCTGCAGCACATCGGAGAGGGCGTCATAGGTCCCCTTGAGGAACTCCTTGATGTCGTTCTCCGTGCGAAACACCGTGCCGAAGCTCATCGGCAGCACGGTGAAATCCTTCATCACCAGCTCATTGACGTGCTCGTGCGCGAGCGCGTTTTCCCGTGTGGGATCGAAGACGATCAGCGGGCAGTTGGAGACGACGGCCGCGAATTCCTTGTAGGGGACGGTGTGGACCTTATCGCCACGTCCGCCGATTCCGACCGGCCCGAAGTCGCGCGGAATGTCCGTCTTGATGATGCAGTAGACGTATTTGCCCTGCTCCGTCTCGGGTTGTTTCGCCTGTGCTTGATCTTCCATCTCAAGGGCCTCGCGAGATGGGGTGAAGCATACAATACAAAGGATTTGTCAGCCCGCCGTCTCGCTTCTTTGACCGAGTCGTGGTTCCGCCAAAACCAGCGCTCTCTGCCGTGGCGCGACGGTTACGATCCCTACCGGGTCTGGGTCTCCGAGGTGATGCTCCAGCAGACGAGGATGGAGGTCGTCCTCGGGTACTACGATCGCTTCATCAAGCGCTTTCCCAGCGTCGCCGCGCTCTCGCGAGCGAGCGTCCATGATGTAACCGCCGCCTGGTCGGGCCTTGGATACTACCGGCGCGCGCGGATGCTGCGCGATGGAGCGATCGACGTGATGACGCGCTTCGGCGGAACGATCCCGAAAGCGGTTGAAGGCCTGATGTCGATTGCCGGCATCGGCCGCTACACGGCGGGAGCGATCGCCTCGATTGCGTACGGCCGGCGCGCGCCAATCGTCGACGGAAACATCGCCCGCATCGTGGCCCGTATCTTTGCGATCGATGCCCCGCTCGCTTCGCCTGCCCTGATGCGGGCGGCCTGGCTTCGGGCGGAGGAGATGGTGGCGTCATCGAAATCGCCGCGCGATTTCAACCAGGGGTTGATGGAGCTTGGAGCGCTCGTGTGTACGCCGCGCAAACCATCCTGCGAGCGCTGCCCGCTGCGCTGCCAGTGCGTGGCGTTCGGGAGCGGACGGGTCGATGAACTGCCGCGGCCTAAGGCGAAGCTGGTCACTCGCGAGCTGCGCATTCCGCTTTACCTGGTCACCGACCGCGACGGCCGCGTGCTCATGCGCCGCGAATCAGGCCGGCTCATGCGCGACATGTATCACCTCCCCCATGGAGACACGACGCTCCTGACCGGCACTCCCCTTCGGATCAGCCACGCCGCGGCGGTCGGAACGTTCCGGCACACGGTCACCAACCGACGCATCACCTTCGAGGTCTTTGCCGTCGCCCGCAGTCCTCGGGCGCGGGGAAGCGAATACGCATGGATCGATCCTGCCTCTCTCGCCGGCATCCCCCATCCCTCCTACGTGCGCAAAGCGTTACGGCTCGCCGGAATCGGCAAGTGACGGCTTGCTGTTCGCCGGGAGCATGAGACTTACCATCGCCGTCGCGCTCCTTGCCGCCGCCACTCTGCACGCCGACTCACGCAGTTACACGATCGCGAAGGGTGGCAGCAACGTGGTTGAATTTCACGCCGAGGACACATACGACGCGTTCGACGGAAGGACCACCGACGTCACCGGCACGATCGTGGCTGATCCCGCCAATCCGTCAGCAGCGAGCGTGCAGGTGGTCATCAACGTCGATGCGCTCGACACCGGCAACAGCCTCCGTAACAAAGAGATGCGCGAGCGCTATCTCGAGACGAACAAGTTCGGTACCGCCACGTTCAAGTCCGTCAGCGTTACCGGCCCGGCGTCGATCGCCGCCAATCAGCCCGCCGACATCAATGTAACCGGCGACCTGACTATTCACGGAGTCACGAAACGAATGACCATCCCTGTCCGTATCGTGCTGCTACCCGAGGGCCGCATCCATGCGACTACGAATTTCAGAGTCCACATGCCCGACTTCGGCATCAACGTTCCGCACAACATCCTGGTGACGGTGAATGATGAGGTGCCGGTGCGGCTGGATGTGTGGGCAGCGGGGAGGTAACGTACAACACTGCTGTACAGCTCGCGGAGGACATCAAGAATGGCGATCGAAAGGACGTACACGCAGGCACGAGCAAACCTGAAAGAGCTCATGGATCACGTGACTGCTAACCGCGATGCGGTAATCATCCGCCGTCGCAACGGTGGGGATGTCGCCCTGATCGCTGCAGATGAACTGAGCAGCCTGATCGAAACACTTCATGTGTTTCGTTCTCCAAACAACGCGCGCCGGCTTCTGGACTCACTAGAGCAGGCAAAGCGTGGCAAAGGAAAGCGGATGACGGTTCAGCAGTTGCGCGCGAAGTTCGGATTGGATGACGACGAGTAGCAGCCGGCACGCGATCGCACGTTGTACACCGTGCATCCCGATCACATCAGTTTTCTCAAGGTCCGCTATCACGATTAAACTCTCTCCATGCTCGGGCGTGCGGCGGTAGCGATCTCCATCCTCTTCCTTTCCGTCTCCGCTTACCCGCAGTGCAATCTCACCCAGGTCGCCAGTATCCCCTTCCGCGCGTCCTACCTCGACATCGCCATTGACGGCAATGACCTCTGGGCGGCCACGTCGTACGGTGTCTCGCTCTACAACCGCAGTGTTGATCCTCCCGTGCTCGTGGCCTCCCTTCCCTTGCCGGGCATCACCCGCGTCGTGCGCGTCACGAACGGCCTTGCTTACGCGGGGAGCGGAACGACCCTCTTCGTCGTCCGAGAGAACGGCAGTTCGCTTCAGCTCGTACGAGGCATCGACGCCGGCGCGACGATCAACGATCTGTTGCTGACGACTCTCGATCTCTATGTCGCCTCCGCGAATGGACTCACCCAGTGGGACCTGCTCGATCCAACGACCCCGTCGAAAACCCCAGCCACGTTCGTGACCAGCAGATCGAACGTGCTGTCGCTCGCTCTGAGCGGCTCCACGCTCTTCGCCGCGGACGGCGACAACTCGATCGAGACCTTCAACATCAGCATTCCGTCGATTCCGAACGGCCTTGGTACGATCTCCTCACTGCCCAGTGCTACCGCCGTGAATGCCACCTTCGGCCGGCTCTATGTCTCCGATGGCCAACAGACCGACATCTTCTCGAACATCGACGGTGGTGGGACCACGGCCGTGAAGACGGCCACCGATTCCTTCGGCGCCGTGACCGTCGTGCCTCTCACCTCCACGGCCATCTTCGCGGCCGACGCCGCTCGCCAGGTGCGCGCATTCGACCTCTCGTCCGCGGCGATTCCCATCGAGCTGTCCCGCGTCCAGCTTCAGCCGAGTGGCGGCAACGTCAACCGCATCGGCCGCCTCGCTTCTGCTCCGAATCGGCTCTACGTGGCCGGCGGTGATCTCGGGCTGCTGACGTACGACACGACCTCGTTCATGACCCCGTTCCCCGTGCGTAGCTATCCCACCGGTGCCACGACCTCGGTCGTCTCGCTCGGAACAACCGTCTATGTTTCGAACGCCTCCAGCGGCATCACCGAGTTCACTCAGGCGTCGGACGGTGCTCTGACGCAACGCCGCTCGTGGGATAGCAGCAACGACATCGTACGGGATGGCGGCAACGGCTTTCTCTTCACAACATCCGGCGCAATCGGGTCGCTTTGGGTGCTTAATTCGGCGACACCGACGCTCATCTCCTCGGTCACTCTGCGCGCGCCGATTGCGTCCGCCGCCCTGATTGGAACCGTTGGCTATTTCGTCCTGACCGAGAGCAGCGGTAATACGCTATGGTCGGCCGATCTCGCGCCGATCACACCGGTCGCCCAGCAGATCCTGCTGACGGGAACGAAGCCGTCGTTCGTCACCCGTTCCGGTTCGTCGCTCGCCCTGGCCGAGCTGCGCGGAGACGGCACGACCGCGCTTTCGTACTATGCGTCGGCCGACTTCACGAAAGCGCCGGCGACGGCGAGCGTCAACGGGCTCTCCACGGGAGGCGTCGCTCTGTCCGGTACGACTGCCGCAGTATCGACGTTCAGCGGCCTGAGCATCGTCGATTTCACGAGCGGTACCACCGCCATCCTCCCTCACTCGACCGGCGCGATCGCGCTAAGCCTCGCCTTCGGAGGGACGACGCTCGCCGAGGCCACCGACACATCCCTCATCGTCTGGAACACGCAGACACGAACGATGACGAAACAGTACGTGCTGCCGGCCGTTCCGGTGGCCGTTCACATCGGCCCCGACAACGCCGTGGCCGACCTGGCCACGGAAAGCGGTATCACGGGCGCGCAGCTCGGCGCCGCGACAGGATTGCCGTCGTTGCTCTACGCCACGAACGGCAACGGCTACTACAAGAAGCTGGTGGCCGGCAGTCAGCGGCTCTATTTCTTCGACGGGCGCAACGTCGACATCTTCACGAACACGATGCAGTCCACCAGCGGGATCCGGACTCCACTCATCATCGACGTCGCCGCCAGCGACATTGGGGTGTTCACGATTCAGAACAACCTGACCGTGATCTCTTACGGACGCGACGGAAACACGCTTTCCACATCGACGATCAACGAAAGCTCCGATGCGCAGGCCCAATCGATCGTGTCCGCGGGCGGCGCCGCGTGGGCCTCGGTCATCGTCAACTGCCAGAGCAGCGGCTGTGAGGGAAAGACGATCGTCTTCGATCCGAAGAGCGCCTTCGCGCAGACGTCGACGATGACCGGCGCCGTGCGCGATCTCGTGACGAGCGGAACGCGCGCCTACGTCCTCACCGAGCTGCCCAATGAGGTGCGCGTAGTCGACATCAGTGATCCCGCGCACCCGGCCATCATCGTCAACCGCGCCAGTGAGGGCGTGTCGCAGAGCCCGCGGGCGATCGCCTTCAGCAACGGCACGGTCTATGTCCTCGGCGAGAAGCTCTACAGTTACTCACCGGCCGATCTTTCAAAAACCGGCGAGCAACTCGCGTCCTACGTCACTGATCCCACGAGTGGCGTAACCTACGTCGATCAGCATCTTGGTGCCGATGGCGCCTGCGTGGCTCTCACCGGCCGTCAGTTCTCGCCCATGTTCCTGACCGGAACACCGCCCGTCGCCTCTCCGGCGGCTGGGCGGTTCATCGCCACCCAGCCGGGAACTTTCTACTTCCTGACCGATTACTCGCTGGAGATCTGGTCGACAAAGCCGCTTCCTCCTTCGGCGCGGAAACGCGCGGCGCGATAGCATTTCCGCTCATGCCGAAGATCGCCTTCTCCTCCGACGCGAACGCATACCGCATCACCCTCTCCGATCTGCCGCTGAACATCCTCGATATCACTATGCTTGACGAGCTGCGCGACGCTATCTCCCGCGTCGCTCCCGACCGGCACGCGCTGATCATCGAGGCGCAGGGCGAGAAGGCGTTCTCCGCCGGCGCGAGCGTGCAGGATCACCTCGGCGATCGCGTGGCCACGATGCTGAGCCACTTCCACGATTGCTTCCGGATGCTGGCAACGCTCGACGTCGTCACGGTCGCCCTCGTGCGCGGCGCGGCACTGGGCGGCGGGTGCGAGCTCGCGCTCGGGTGCGACTTCGTTCTGGTTTCGGACCGCGCCAAGTTCAGCCAGCCGGAGATCAACCTCGGCGTCTTTCCGCCGGTCGCGGCGTATCAACTCTCACGGCAACTCGCTCCGCGCAAAGGCCTCGAGCTCCTGCTCACCGGCGACTCGATCGATGCCGTAGCCGCCGAGCGCGTCGGCCTCGTCAACGCCGTCTTCCCGTTCGCCGAGTTCGACATCCGCGCCGGAGAGTGGCTGCAACGGCTCTACAAACAGAGCGCATCGTCGCTTCGCTTTGCCAAACGCGCCTTTCGCCTGGCCCAGAGCGCCGACTTCCACGAGCGCCTCGCCGCCGTCGAGCGCCTCTACCTCGACGAGCTGATGCGGACGAGCGACGCCAACGAAGGGCTGAATGCCTTCATCGAGAAGCGGAAGCCTGTGTGGAGCGGCCGGTGATCAGTTCACGCCCGCCATCCAGCGCTTGATGACCGGGATCATGACGGCGAGGATCAGCGTCACGATGGCGGCGGTTACGAACGCGATCATGAACACCTCGGAGTAGCTGCGGTGGCCGACCAACCCCGCGACCCAGCCTGCCACGTAGTTGCCCATGGCCGTGGCGAAGAACCAGAATCCCATCATCAACCCGACGACCCTTGGCGGAGATAGCTTCGTGACCATGCTGAGTCCAACAGGGCTCAGACACAGCTCTCCCAGCATCTGAAGGAAGTAAAGACTCACGAGCCACATCGGGCTGACGCGCGCGCTGTGTGATTCGAAAAAACGCGCCGCGGGAACCATCAACAGAAACGAAAAGCTGAGGAAAAAGAGACCTAGCGTGAACTTGGTGGGACTCGAGGGTTCCCGACGGCTCTTGGCCATCGACAACCACAACCACGCGAAGATCGGCGAGAAGATGATGACAAACAGTGGCTCAACGGACTGGAACCAGCTCGATGGATATGTAAAGCCCAGGATCGTCAGACGCGTGGCCCTGTCCGCGAAGAGCGTGAGGCTGGAACCGGCCTGTTCGAAGCCGGCCCAGAAGATCAGCGCGAAGAGTGTCAGGATCAATGCCGCGGTGATTCGACCCCATTCCTCCCGGGTGAACGCCTTTTCCGGCTGCAAAGCGGTTGCGTTTGCCGTCCCGGTCATCTGCTTCTCCGTGCCCGACACGGCAATGAGGTACTTTCGGCCGTACACGTACTGAATCAATCCAAACACCATCCCGACCCCGGCGGCAGCGAAGCCGATGTGCCAGTTGATTTTCTGGCCAAGCCAGCCGGTGATGAGGGGTGCGATAAAGGCACCGAGGTTGATTCCCATGTAGAACAGGGAAAAACCGGCATCGCGGCGCGGGTCGTCGCGAGTGTAAAGCGTCCCCACGATCGTGCTGACATTGGGTTTCAGGAGGCCGGTGCCAAGAACGATCAGACCGAGGCCGGCGTAGAAGAACGGGATGCCCGGGACGGCCATCGAGAAGTGTCCGCAGGCGATGATGATCCCGCCCAGAAGAACCGCTCGGTAATGGCCGAGGAAGCGATCGGCGACGTAGCCGCCGGGAACCCCCATCAGGTAAACCGCCATCGTGTAGAGACCATAGATGTGGGTGGCCTTCGCGTCAGGAAAGCCCAGACCCGGTTGCATCACGGAGCCCGTCATGTACAGCACGAGCAGCGCTCGCATACCGTAGTAGCTGAAGCGCTCCCACATCTCGGTGAAGAAGCACGTTGCCAGTCCCCGAGGATGGCCGAACCACTGCTTTTCCGCGACGGCGATGTTAGACATGCGACGCATTCTCAGCCAGCGATGATGCACAATGCAACGGCGATGACGCAGTCGTTGCAGAGTGTTGCACCGCGCCGGCTACAGCAGAATGTCCCTCTGGCCCCTCTGACGACCCTGGGCATCGGTGGTCCGGCGAAGAGTTTCGTTCGTGCCGATAGCATCGACGAGATTCGCGACGTGATGGCCTGGGCCGGCGCCCGGCGTGAACCGCTTTTCATTCTCGGCGGGGGCAGCAACCTCCTGATCGCCGACGAAGGTTTCGACGGCGTGGTCCTGCAGATCGATCTGCGCGGGATGACCGTGCGCGACGAAAGCGCTGAAGCCGCGACCGTCCACGTCGCCGCGGGGGAGCGCTGGGACGACTTCGTGGCCTTTGCCGTCGATCACGGATGGGCAGGCATCGAGTGCCTCTCCGGCATCCCCGGCCTGACCGGCGCCACGCCGATCCAGAACGTCGGCGCCTATGGGCAGGAGGTCAGCGAGACGATCATCGGCGTGGAAGCCGTGGAGCGCGACACCGGCCGCGTGGTGACGCTGGCGAACCGGGACTGCGGCTTCGGTTACCGGCAGAGCGTGTTCAAGAACGCGGCGAAGGACCGCTACATCGTCGCTGGCGTCACGTTTCGCCTGAGGCCGCAAGGTGTGGCGACGATCAAGTATCCCGAGTTGGAGAAGTACCTCGGCGAGCATGACATCGACGCCCGCGATCTTCGGCAGGTGCGTGACGCCGTCATCGCCATCCGCAAACGCAAAGGGATGGTTCTCGATCCGGCCGATCCCGACACGCGCAGCGACGGCTCGTTCTTCATGAATCCGGTGGTGACGCCGCAGCATTACGACGAATTCCTCCGCCGTGCCGCGACGAAGGACGTCCCGCATTTCCCGTCCGGCGATCAGATCAAGCTCTCCGCCGCCTGGCTCATCGAGCACGCCGGTTTTCACAAGGGCTTCGTGTACGGCAATGTCGGCCTCTCATCGAAGCACACCCTCGCTGTCATCAACCGCGGGGGTGGCACCGCGCGGGAGGTGCTGGAGCTCGTGGGGATGATCCAGGGTCGGGTGCGCGAAACGTTCGGAGTGGAGATTCAGCCGGAGCCGAATTTTGTGGGGTTCTGAGTCGCCAGGTTAGCGCGCTCGGACGGCGCGTTTTCACTAGCGCTGTCATCCTGAGGCTGCCGCAGCCGCGGTACGAATCGTTGATGTTTGCGCGATCTGAATCCCGCGGCGTAGGACGCCGAAGGACCCCCTGCGCGCTTGCCGGGTCGGGTGGTGGTTCTTCTCGATGCAAGCTCGCGGGGGGTCCTTCGGCGTCCTACGCCGCGACGTTTGATCTGCGCAAACACCACCATCCAGAGCGCGGCTGCGGCAGCCTCAGGATGACAGTTGTATTCATCGCGCTGCCCTCGCGAAAGGCACCGAGCGGAGGCATACTGAGATCCATGAAGCACCTCGCATTCGCTCTCCTCTTCCTCACTCTCACCGCCCACGCCGACACCCTCCTCGTCCTAAACAAATCCGACACGACCCTTTCGTTCGTCGATCCCGTCACGTTGCAGACGCTGGCTACGATTCCGACGGGCGATGCTCCGCACGAGGTCGCGGTGTCGGACGACGGGAAGATCGCCGTCGTGGCGAACTACGGCACCGGGCCGAATCCGGGGACGACGCTTTCGGTCATCGATGTGCCAGGCCACAAGGAACTGCGGCGTTTCGCGCTCCCCGGGCTGTTGCGCCCGCATGGCATCCAGGCGGTCGGTTCGCGCTTCTGGTTCACGGCCGAGGGGAGCCGCGTGATCGCGCGGTATGACGCGGCTGCTGATCGTATCGATTTCATCAGCGGAAGCGGCGCGGATACGACGCACATGATCATCGTCACGGGCGGCGAAAGGACCATCTACACCGCCAACATCGGCTCGAACAGCGTCACCGTCTTCGATCTGAGCGGTGCGCCGCGAAACATCATCGTCAAGCAGATTCCGGCCGTTAAGGGACCGGAAGGGATCGATCTCTCGCCGGATGGCTCGGAGCTCTGGGTGGCTTCGCGCGTGGCCGGCGGCGGAATCGCCATCATCAATCCGGCCACGAACGCAGTCGTGCAGACCCTGCCGACAACGACGAAGGTGGCCAATCGCGTCAAGTTCACCCGCGACGGGAAGTACGTGCTGGTCTCTGATCCGCCGTCAAACCTGGTGCTCGTCTACGACGCGGCAACGAAAGAGGTGATCAAGTCGATCGAAATGGCGGCCGAACCGTCAGGAATCCTCATGGCGCCGGACGGCAGACGCGCGTTCGTCGCCTGCGCGGGAGCGAAAAAGGTGCAGGTCATCGAGCTCACGACGTTCTCGATTACCCACGAGATCGAGACCGGAAACGTGCCGGATGGGTTGGCGTACGCGCGGTAATAATTGTCATCGGCTGGCACCGTGAGGGACCCCCGGCTCATAGCCGCCCACCCGACCGGGTTGCAGGTTGGGGGTCCTTCGTCGTCCTCAGCCCCTCCGGGGCATCGGCGACTCAGGATGACAGTTCAGACTCCACATACTTCGCCAGCTTTTCGCGCACGACGTCCGGGACCGGCGTCGGTTTGAACTCGCCGCGCTTTACGGCCACGAGGATGTACTTGCCGGTGGCGACGGCGATGTCGGGCGCCTCGCTGCGGTGTACTTCGAAGTTGAGGTGGATCGAGCTGGCACCGATCTTTCCGAAGAACGCGTCGACGATGAGCAACTCGTCGAGCGTCACGGGATGAAAGAAATCGCACTCGACGTGGACGCGCGGAAGCCACAGGCCGAGGTCATCGAAGAGCGTGCGATACGACAGTCCGCACGACCGGAAGAGCTCCACTTCAGCCAGGCCGAAGAAGCGAAGATAGGCTTGGTAGTTGATGATGCCGGCGGCATCGATGTCTTCCCATCGGACGTATTCGGACACGGAAAAGCGCATGGCTTTAGAATTCTCCGCTTATGAAAGAAACGATGAGAAAACGTATCACGGCTGTTGCTCTCTCTCTTTTCGCCGTCGCCGCATTCGCGGCGGACGTTCCGCCGAAGGTCGTCGCTCTCCGCGCCGCGCGGCTCATTGACGGCCGGGGCGGAGAGGTCATCTCGCCGGCCGTTATCCTCGTGCGCGGCAACAGAATCGAGTCGATCGGCGGCGCCGTTCCGGAAGGGGCGCAGGTAATCGAGCTCGGCGATATGACCTTGCTGCCCGGACTCATCGATGCCCATGTCCATACACTGCTGCAAGGCGACATCACCGCCGAGGATTACGACGCCCAGCTCTTCAAGGAATCGCTGGCCTACCGGGCCTTGCGCGCCACCAGGGCTTTGAAGATCGCGCTCGGCAACGGCTTTACGACCGTGCGCGATCTCGAGACCGAGGGGGCGATGTACACCGACGTCGATCTCAAGCACGCCGTCAACAACGGCATCATCGACGGGCCGCGCATGGTGGTCTCGACCCGGGCTATGTCCGTCACGGGCGGCTACGGTCCCAGCGGCTACGCGCCCGAGGTCACCCACCCGATGGGAGTGCAGATCGTCGATGGGGCCGATGAGGGGCGAAAAGCGGTTCGCGAGCAGATCGCGCATGGAGCGGACTGGATCAAAGTCTACGCGGACCGGTCGTACTTCGTGGCGAAGGACGGGACGCTCTCATCGACGCCGACGTTCAATGCCGAGGAGATGAAAGCGATCGTCGACGAAGCGCACCGGCTGCACCACAAAGTGGCGGCACATGCCATGGCCCGGCCGGGCATCGAGAACGCGCTCAACGCCGGCGTCGACTCGATCGAGCACGGCGTGTCCATCCCCGGCGATCTGATCGAGGTCATGGTGGCGAAGGGTGTCTATCTCTGCCCGACACTGACCGTGACCGAATACGTGGCGCCGGGCCGCGGCGGGATCTGGACGAAGATCCCTGCCTTTCACCGTGACAGTTTCGAGCGGGCGCTCAAGCGCGGCGTGAAGATCGCCTTCGGCACCGACGCGGGCGGATTTCCCTGGGACGCGATCAACGAGGCCAGGGAGTTCGAGTACGAGACCCGCTTCGGGATGACGCCGATGCAGGCCATCCAGACGGCCACGCGCAATGCCGCCGATCTGCTCGACATGTCGGACCGCATCGGCACGATCGAAGCCGGAAAATTCGCGGACATCGTGGCCGTGCCCGGCAATCCTCTCAACGACATCACGGCCATGGAACGGGTCGGGTTCGTGATGAAGGATGGGAAGGTGTACAAGAGGCCGTAGTCGGCCACCGGGGGTCGGGAGTCGGGGGTCGGGGGTCGGAGAAGGCGGCTTGCAGCATTCACGTTCCTCTCCGACCCCCGACCCCCCGACCCCCGATCCCGGAAGGTGTGCAAGAAGCCGCAGGGGCAGTAGTGCTGTGATCTGCGTGGGGGGTCGGGAATCGAAGCAGGCTGATTGCGGGATTCACGTTCCTCTCCGACCCCCGACCCCCGACCCCCGACTCCCGTGTACGCCGCGAGTAGCGCTCGCGTTACTCTTACCACCGTGTCCAACCTTCTCGTCGTCGACGTCGGCAACACGAACATCGTGCTGGGGGTCTTTCGCGCCGACACGCTCGTCAGCTCGTGGCGATTGGCGACTGCGCGCGAGCGGACCTCGGATGAATACGGGATCCTGGCCCGCCAGCTCATTGGCGAAACGTTCTCCGACGCGTTCGACGGGGCCATCGTCTCGTCCGTCGTGCCGCCGCTCAATCACTCCATCGCTTCGATGGTGCGGAAGTTCTTCGGGCTCGATGCGCTCTTCGTCGAGCCTGGAGTAAAGACCGGCATCGCCATCCATACCGACAATCCGGCGGAAGTGGGCGCCGACCGCATCGTCAACTGCGTGGCCGCGCATGCGGAGTATGGCGGGCCGGCCATCATCGTCGACTTCGGCACGGCCACCACGTTCGACGTGGTGACGTTCGACGCGCGCTACATCGGCGGCGTGATCGCGCCTGGTCTGACGATTTCCGCCGAGGCGCTCTTCGCTCGCGCCGCTCGCCTGCCGCGTGTCGACATCCGCCGGCCGGAGTCGGTCATCGGTACGAATACGATCGTGAACATGCAGTCGGGGATCTATTTCGGATACCTCGGCCTGGTCGACGGCATCCTCGGCCGCATGAAGCGCGAGGTGCCCGATGTCCGGGCGGTCGTCGCCACGGGAGGGCTGGCCTCCCTGCTCGCGCCCGACTCCGAGTACATCGAGTATGTCGATGACGACCTAACGCTGAAAGGGCTGAAGATCGTCTATGAGCGAAACCTCGCCCCGCGCCGGGGACGGAAGTGAGGGTGGTGCGCCGGAGCGCGCCCCGCACAGACAGGAGTGTCTGTGCCACAAAATCCAGGGTCGATGTGGCACAGACGTTCACGTCGCCGCGGGCGAGTCTGTCGCCCGCTGAAGCGGGCTCGCAATACTGGGGGCGTTCGACACCCCCGGCTGAAGCCGGGGGCTACGAATCTCATGCCGGCTCCGCCGGCGGCTGACACCATGAACTTTCAAACGGAAGTGAGGTTGGTGCCAACGGGAGTCGTCGCCGGCGAAGCCGGCGTAAGAACCGTAGCCCCCGGCTTCAGCCGGGGGTTTGTAAGTTTTTTAATATTGCGAGCCCGCGTAGCGGGCGACAGAGAAGGGTTAACTCCGGTGCGCGCCGGGTCGAAAACCTGCTGGGCGGCCGTGATCGTGACCCTCCTCTTCGCTGCCAACGCCTACGCCGGCTCCCGAGTCACGGCGACGCACGCCGCGCTGGCCACCTCGTCGCCTGTTGCCACGCGGATTGGGTTGAGCGTGCTGAAAGAAGGTGGGAATGCCATCGATGCTGCCGTGGCGGTCTCCTTCGCTCTCGCGGTTCTCGAGCCGAAGGCGACGGGGTTGGGCGGAGGGGGATTTCTAACCTACTACGACGCGGAAAGCGGCGGAATCTGGACGCTCGACTTTCGCGAGACCGCGCCGGCCGCGGCGAAACGGTCGGCCGGCAATGCCGCGTTCAGCGGTGCGTCAGCGGCGGCGGTGCCTGGGTTCGTGGCCGGGCTCGACGCCATGCACAGCCGCTTCGGTTCGCGTCCCTGGCGCGAGCTGGTCGCCCCGGCTCAGCGTCTGGCGAAGGATGACCTGGCCAAGACGCTGCTTCGCATCAGCGAGCAGGGGGCGCGCGATTTCTACGATGGGGAGCTGGCGAACAAGCTGGTCGAAGCGGTGCGCGCGGCCGGCGGCGTCTTTTCGTTTCACGACCTGCGCGACTACAAACCCATCTGGCGCGCGCCGGTGCGCATTACGTTCCGCGGCGCCGACATCTACACCGTCGCGCCGCCCGCCGCGGGCGGGCTCGTGATCGGGTCGATCCTGAAAATCATCAATGGATTCGATGGACGTGGGCCGAACTCTCCGGGCCGGCCGGCCAGCCTGGAGAGCCCGGCCTATCTCCATCTCCTGGTAGAGGCCGAGCGGCGGGCGGCCATCGATCGCGACCGTTATCTGTCCGATCCTGCAGAGGGACGCGTGCCGGTGCACGAGCTACTCTCCGACGAGCGCGCCGCGCTTTGGCGCGCGTCGATCGACCCGAACCGCGTGACACCGACCGCCGCGCTGGCGGAGCCGGGCGCGGCCACGCCGCAGTCGGTCCACACGACGCATGTCTCCATCATCGACACGCACGGCAACGTCGTTTCGCTGACGACCTCGATCGGCGAAGAAGGTGCAGGCGGTTTCACCGTCCCCGGACTCGGCGTGCCGCTGAACGGTGCCATGAACGATTTCAGCAGCCCGTCGTCGCCCGCGAACTCCGTCGCCGGCGGCAACCGTCCCGCCTCGCCGCTCTCTCCGGTAATCGTCTTGCGCGGCGGAAAACCGGTGCTGGCCATCGGGACCTCCGGCGGGGCGGCGATCTCGACGACGATCGCGCAGATCCTCCTGGACATGCTCGTCTTCAACCGGACGCTCACCGAAGCCGTGGCCGCCCCACGCTGGTCGCAGCAGGCCACACCCGAGGAGATCGCCTATGAGCAGGGACGCGCGCCTCAGGCGACGGTCGATGCCTTGCTGGCCCTTGGGCACGGCGTCCGCGCACGCGAGTCGATCGGCGACGTGCAGGCGGTGTCGATCGACGGGAAGAAACTGCTGGCCATCTCCGACGCGCGGCACGGGGGGGCGGCGGGCGGGTATTAGGCCGGCACTTCTCACCCGGGACTCTGTTCACGGACTCTGGGAGTTGCCAATTTGACTCACCATTCTTGCACGTTAACTCGCCTTCGGATCGAAGAACCACCAAAAACGGTCGAACTGGAGAGTCCAACGCGGCAACCTATGTTGATATCCACCAAGGTGGCGCTCCTCGTCGGCTATTTGTGCAACGCGCTGCGAAGCAGCGCATAAATCGGCCTGCCGGCTCTCATCGCGGACCTCGAAGCCGCCGAGTAGCCACAAATGACGAGGGGCATGCCGCCACGGGCATGCCCCTCGTTCTATTTGCGGACCAGGTTGGACTACGTTCTCCGTACCAGAGCGATCGCGCCGAGGACGGCGGCCAGCATCATGAGCATCCAGGCGCTGAGCGCGGGGATGGCGTTCCCGGGCAGGATGGGTACGCTCTTCGTGCTGCTGTTGTTGGCCGGATTCGGGTCGCTGGCGGCGCTGCTGACCGTGGCCGTGTTCGAGAGGGTTCCCGGCGACGCCACCGGCGGCGCGGTGATCGTCAATGTGATCGGGTTCGCGGCCCCGAGGGCCAGCGAGGGCAGCGTGCAGGTAACCGTCCCCGTCGCAAAGTTGCAGGTCCAGCCGGTACCGGAAGCGCTGACAAAGCCTGAGCCGGCCGGCAGCGTGTCGGTGACCGAAACGCTCGGCGCCGTCCCTGGCCCGAGGTTCGAGACGGAGAGCGTGTACGTGATCGGATTGCCGCCGAAGGCGGTTCCGGAGGCCGTGTTCTTGGTGATCGAAAGATCGGCCGAGGCGCAGAAGTTCGAGATCTCGTTGAGCTCCGTGGCCGACAGGCATTGGGTCGAGCTGGCGGGGAGGAGGGCAAGGGCCGCCGACTGGGCGTTTGCCGCGGCCTTGGATGGCTGGCCCGTGGCGAAGTTCACGATCGCCTTCGTCTGGCCGGGGGCAAGTGTGATCGAGTACGACCACCACGGCTTGTCGTTTCCATTCTGGAAAAAGATGCCGTTGACGGGAGTCGCTGCACAAGAGCCCTGGATGATCTGGCCGGTGCGAACATCAGACGATGTCTTGCCGGAATAGTTCTGAAAGGACGTGATCCACGTATCGGTGGTCTGGGCCACTGCGTCACCGTTCGATGAATTGACGATGACGGTGTTGGAGTCGGAGCCGAGATTGTTCGACGTGATCATCGTGAACGTGATCGGCGAGCCGGTGGTGTTCGTGAAGAAGTTCATCCAGCGGATGAACATATCGTTCGTGGGGACGAAGACCTTTCTCGTGACCGAGAGACCCCCGATGATCTGCGGCCCGTATACGAGCTGACGGTTTGTACAGGTCGGGCCGGGGGGGACAGTGGCGTCGAACGGCGTCGGTCCGTTCTTGTTGAACATCGTGAAGTTGGCGTTGCCAGTCTGGCATGGGCCCGAGGCGTTCGTCAGACTCACGCATATTGCGCCGTACCCGTCAAACTCGTCATTCAGAGTCGAATTCGTGACTCCGCCGGCGGATGTCGTAGCCGCAACGGCATGGGTGTACGACGCTTCAGAAGCTGCGCCCGAAGCCGACGACGAGGTGCTGAACGTTATGTTGGTATTGATGAAGTACTTGAGGCCGGCGGAGTCGATCAGTTGGATCGACCCGGTGGCCAGTGTGCGCGGATGGAGTGCGAGAGCGGACACGCGGCCCTTACCGTGAGCATGTTGTCTGGCCCTCTTCGCGTCCCGTTTCGCTTGATTCGCCGCCACTGCCGCGGCGTGTCGCGCGGCCTGGGCTGCGTCCTCCGCCCCGGGGCGCAACGCCGACTTATCGGCAATCAAGCGCAAAGTCGACGATCGATCGGTGACCGAGATGTCCGCGAAGAGAACCGAGCAGGAAAGGAAAACTACCGCCGCCAGCGCCGCCACCTTGTTCATAAGTCCCCCCCACTTCTGCGATTCCCCATGATTCGCAGAGCGCGTGATTGTGCCCAGGCTCGCCGCAGAGTGTAACGGATTCGCGACTTGTCTGCCAGGAATCGCGGCAGGAGCCTCACGGCAAGCGCTTACGAGCGTCTTCGGCGGCTGCGGCGCGCGAGACCTGAGGGGCATGTCCGATGATGAGCGGACATGCCCCTGGAGGTGATTTGTGGATTAGGTTCTGCGCACCAGAGCGATGGCGCCGAGGACGGTGGCCAGCATCATGAGCATCCAGGTGCTGAGCGCGGGGATGCTGGAGCCAGGCAGGATCGGTACCGTCTTCGTGCTGCTGTTGTTGGCCGGATTCGGATCGCTTGCGGAGCTGCTGACCGTGGCCGTATTCGACAGGTTGCCGGGTGATGCGACGACGGGCGCGGTGATCGTCAATGTGATCGGGTTCGCAGCACCCACGGCCAGCGTCGGCAGCGTGCAGGTGACTGTGCCCCCGACGTTATTGCAGGTCCAGCCGGTGCCGGAAGCGCTGACGAAGCCGGAGCCGGCGGGCAGCGTATCGCTGACCGAAACGCTCGAGGCCGTCGCCGGCCCGAGGTTTGAGACGGCCAGCGTGTAGGTAATCGGATTGCCGCCGAAGGCGATTGTGGCCGTCGTGCTCTTGGTGATCGAAAGATCAGTTGAGGTAACGAAGTTGACGACCTGGCCAAGCTCCGTGGCCGAAAGGCATTGCGTCGACGACGCCGGAAGGAGAGCGAGAGCCGCCGACTTGGCGTTGGCCGCGGCCTTCGATGGCTGTCCGGTGGCGAAGTTCAGGATGGCCTTCGTCTGTCCGGGAGCAAGAGTGATCGAGTACACCCAGAACGGATTGTCGTTTCCGTTAGCGAAAAAGATGGTCGAGACGGGTGTTGGAGCCCCTGCACCCTGGATTACCGCTCCGGTTCGCACGTCGGATGACGTGGTGCCGGAGTAATTCTGAAAGGACGTGATCCATGTGTCGGTAACGTCTGCCACGGCATCGCCGTTCGATGAATTGACGATGACTGTGTTGGAGTCGGAGCCGAGGTTGTTCGAGGTAAGCATCGTGAACGTCACCGGCGAGCCGGATGTGTTCGTGAAGAAGTTCATCCAGCGGATGAATGTATCGTTGGTGGGGACGAAGACCTTTCGAAAGACCGTGAGCGGGCCGATGGTCTGGTTCGGGAAGACCACTTGGCGGTTCGTGCAAGTTGGGCCCGGAGGCACGGTGGCGTCGAAGGCAGGCGGTCCGTTCTTGTTGTAGATGGCGAACGCGGCGTTGCCGGTCTCGCACTGTGTGTTGGCATTGCTGAGACTGACGCAGATCGTCTGATAACCGTCGAACTCGTCGTTGAGCGTCGACATGGTGGTACCGCCGTTGAGGGTCGTGGCGGCCACGGCCGCGCTGTACGACGCCTCCGAGGCAGCACCGGAAGCAGAGGATGTGGTGCTGAAGGTGATGTCGGTATTGATGAAGTACTGGAGACCCGCTGCGTCGATCAGCTTAATCGACCCTGTAGCGAGCGTTCCCGGATGGAGTGCCAGAGCGGATGCGCGGCCCTTGCCGTGAGCATGTTGCCGAGCTCGTTTCGCATCCCGCTTGGCCTTGTTGTCAGCCACCGCCGCCGCGTGCCGCGCCGCTCGGTCAGCTGGCGTTGCTGCCGTTACTCCGGGACGCAACGCCGACGTGTCAGCAATTTGATGCAAGGTCGATCGATCGGTAACCGAGATGTCCGCGTAGAGAACCGAGCAGGAAAGGAGAACTAACGCCACCACCACCGCCACACGCTTCATATATATGCCTCTTCTTCTCCCGCCGGCCGTCAGACCAGGGAATGACTGGATGTTTGGAGCCCGGTCTGGAGTTTAGCGGATGCACCCGCCGCTGTGCTACAAGAAATTGACAGGCGAGTCGCTTCGCGTCATCCGCCGCACTCCCTGGCTCGTGGCAATGAGTGCCTCGGTGGCCTCGGTGGGAAAGAATCCAGTTTCAACCACTCCAGCCAGGGCGCGGATTGCTTCCACCGTCTCGGCGATGTCGGTCTGCGCGGGAACCAGGACGTCGAGGATGAGATGCCCTTCGTCCGTGATGCGCGGCTGCCCATCGCGAAGACGAAGCGCCGGCGCGAGGCCCATCGCCGCGAATCGTTTCTCGAGAACGTCGCGCGCGAACGGCGTCACTTCCACCGGCAGCACGCCTGTGCCAAGCCGCTCGACGATCTTCGATTCATCGGCGATGACGATGAATCGCCTGGCCTGCTGCTCGACGATCTTCTCCCGCAGCAGCGCGCCGCCGCGGCCTTTGATCAGCCGGAGGCGCGCATCGATCTCGTCAGCGCCGTCGACCGCGAGATCGAGAGGCGCGATCGCGGCAAGGGCGAACAGCGGGATGCCGAGCGAGAGGGCCTGATCCTCGGTCTGCTTCGACGTGCAGGTGCAGCGGATGTCGCTCAAGGCACCGTTCGCAAGCGCTTCGCCGAGGAGAGTGACGAACTCCTTGGCCGTGCTGCCGGTGCCGAGACCGAGGGACATGCCGCCTCGGACCGATCGAAGCGCCTCACGGGCTGCTTCGATCTTCTGGTCCTGAGCGGACATGTCCCTCCAAAGGCTCGCGGACTACGTTCTCCGTACCAGAGCGATGGCGCCGAGGACGGCGGCCAGCATCATGAGCATCCAGGTGCTGAGCGCGGGGATGGCGTTCCCGGGCAGGATGGGTACGCTCTTCGTGCTGCTGTTGTTGGCCGGATTCGGATCGCTTGCCGCGCTGCTAACCGTGGCCGTGTTGGAGAGGGTTCCCGGCGAAGCCACCGGCGGCGCGGTGATCGTCAATGTGATCGGATTCGCCGCTCCGACCGCCAGCGTGGGCAGTGTGCAGGTAACCGTTCCGGACACGTTGTTGCAGGTCCAGCCCGTGCCGGAAGCGCTGACGAAGCCGGAGCCGGCTGGCAGGGTATCGCTGACTGAAACGCTCGGTGCCGTTCCTGGCCCGAGGTTCGAGACGGAAAGCGTGTACGTGATCGGGTTGCCGCCGAAGGCGACGGTGGCGGCTGTGTTCTTCGTGATCGACAAATCTGCCAGGGCGCAGAAGTTCGAGATCTGGTTGAGCTCCGTGGCCGACAGGCATTGCGTCGAGCTGGCAGGGAGGAGAGCAAGGGCGGCAGACTGGGCGTTTGCCGCGGCCTTCGACGGCTGGCCCGTTGCGAAGTTCACGATCGCCTTTGTCTGGCCGGGGGCAAGCGTGATCGAGTACGACCACCACGGCTTGTCGTTTCCATTCTGGAAAAAGATGCCGTTGACGGGAGTCGCTGCACAAGAGCCCTGAATGATCTGACCGGTGCGGACGTCAGTCGATGTCTTTCCGGAATAGTTCTGAAAGGAGGTAATCCACGTATCGGTGGTCTGGGCCACGGCGTCACCGTTCGATGAATTGACGATGACGGTGTTGGAGTCGGAGCCGAGATTGTTCGAGGTGATCATCGTGAACGTGATCGGCGATCCGGTGGTATTCGTGAAGAAGTTCATCCAGCGGATGAACGTGTCGTTCGTTGGGACGAAGACCTTTCTCCTGACCGAGAGCCCCCCGATGATCTGCGGCCCGTATACGAGCTGACGGTTTGTACAGGTCGGGCCGGGAGGGACAGTGGCGTCGAACGGTGTCGGTCCGTTCTTGTTGAACATCGTGAAGTTGGCGTTGCCAGTCTGGCAGGGGCCTGAGGCGTTCGTCAGACTCACGCAGATCGCGCCGTAGCCGTCGAACTCATCACTCGGACTCGACATCGTCGTACCGCCTGCGCTCGTCGAGGCAGCAACGGCATGGGAGTACGACGCCTCCGAGGCAGCACCCGACGCCGAGGACGAGGTGCTGAATGTGATGTTGGTGTTAATGAAGTACTGGAGCCCCGCGGAGTCGATCAGTTTGATCGAGCCAGTGGCCAGCGTGCCGGGATGGAGTGCGAGAGCGGATATCCGACCCTTGCCGTGAGCGTGCCGCCTCGCTCGTTTCGCGTCCCGCTTCGCTTGGTTTGCGGCTCTTAACGCCGCCCGGTCGGGGACCGAGTCCGCCCCGGGACGCAACGCCGATGGATCGGCCAGGAAGCGCAAGGTCGACGAGCGATCGGTAACCGAGATGTCCGCGAAGAGAACCGAGCAGGAAAGGAGAATAGCCGCCGCCACCGCCACTTGTTTCATAAAATCCTCGCTTCATTTCTACGCGATCGCGATGATCGCGGAAAGCTCGAATGTTTTTGGCCCGGCGAGAGTTTAACCGATGGAATCGCCTGAATACTACTAAAATTGGAAACTCAAATGATCGATCGCCTTCGCCGGCGCCGCCTGATTGGTGTTGCCGTCATTATCGCACTAACACCCGTTTTGTCTATCCTCTCCTGTAAGCGGCGCGAGCGCCCGAACGTTCTGGTCATCACCATCGATACCCTTCGCGCCGATCACCTCGGCTGTTACGGGTTCACCCTGGCCCGCACCCCCTCCATCGACAAGCTTGCCCGCGAGAGCGTGCGCTTCACCGACGCCATCTCCGCCGCGCCGATCACGATGCCCTCGCACTCGTCGATCTTCACCGGCCTTTATCCTCCCGCGCACGGCGTTCGCGACAACGGCGCCTATGCTCTCGGCGAAGGGGCCGTCACGCTGGCCGACCGTCTTCGCAACGCCGGCTACACCACGCACGCCTTCGTCTCCGCCCTCGTGTTGAATCGCCGCTACAATCTCAACAAAGGCTTCGAGACCTACGACGACGACCTCTGGTCCGAGGCTGAACCGAAGCTGTTCATGATCAGGGAGCGGCTGGCACCGAAGACCGCCGATCATTTTCTGCAGTGGTTCGACGGTTGGAACCGCGCGAGGACGAAGCCATTCTTCGCCTGGGTCCACTTTTTCGATGCGCACCAGCCCTACCATCCGTCCGCCTCTGACCTGTCGGTTTCCGTAAGCCCATACGACGCGTCCATCGCCGGGATCGACCGCCAGATCGGACGGATCGTGGAGACGCTCCGAAGCCAGGGCCTTTTGGAGAACACGCTCCTGATCGTCACCGCCGATCACGGCGAGAGTCTCGGCGAGCACGGCGAGCAGACGCACGCCATCTTCGTCTACGACGCCACGGTCCGCGTGCCGCTGCTCATTCGCTACCCAGCGTTCGCGCCGGCGGTCTACGCCGCGCCCGTCCGCTCGGTGGACATCATGCCGACCGTGCTCGGTGTCCTCGGCCTGCCCGGCGGCGACCTGACGGACGGGCATGACCTCGGACCGGCCATTCGAGGAAAGGAACCGGCGCCGCCGCTTCCGCAGTACTCGGAGTCGCTGCTCTCGGAAGTCGGATTCGGCATGGCTCCCCTTTTCGCGATCCGCGACGACGGCTACAAATTTATCCGCGCACCGCGGCCGGAGTTGTATGACCTCCGCAACGATCCGCACGAGTTGCACAACCTTCAGCCGGCGCTGCCGCGCGTGGCCGCGAAGATGGACGGGGAGCTGACGCAATTGATGAACGCCAGCATGCGCCACTCCGTGAAAGCGGCGGCCAGCCCGATGACGCGCGAGACCGAGGAGTCGCTCCAGGCACTCGGCTACCTGGCGCCGCACGCGGAGCGTTCCGCCATGCAGGGGATGGACCCGAAAGACGCGCTGCCGCTGCACATCAAGCTGGAAGACGCTCGTCACCTCGCGCAGCAGCGCAAGTGGGCGGCATCCGAGGTCAAGCTGCTCGAAGTATTGGCCGTGACGCCACGGAACGTCTCCGCGCTCAACGTGCTCGGTCTCATCGGGGTCAAGACCGGCGACGGCGACAAGGCCGTGAAGTACTACCAGCAGTCGCTGGCCGTTGATCCGCAGCAATTCCGGGTGTTTGGGGTGCTCGGAGCGATCGCGCTCACGCATGGAGATCTCGACCGATCGCAGAAGGAGTTTCAGGCCGCGCTTGCCATCAACCCCCATTTCGCCGAGGCCATGGCCAACCTCGGCTTCATCGAGTCACTTCGGGGGCACGGTCCAGCGGCCGAGCAGTGGTATCGGAAAGGGATTGCCGCCGACCCCACCTTCCCTCGCGTTTACAGGCGGCTCGGCGACCTTTACTACGAGCGAAACGACTGGGCTCAGGCCTACGCGAACTACAAGAAGGTCATCCAGTTCGAGCCAACCGATGTTCGTGCAGTGGTGCAGGCCGGGAACTGCGCGCGCCGTCTCAACCGCAACGACGAAGCCGACGCCCTCTTCCGCCACGGCGAAGAGCTGCGCCCCGACGGATGGATTCCCACCTACAACCGGGCCTGCCTCATGGCCGTGGCCGGAAAGCCGCAGGAAGCGCTGACAACGCTCGCCACGCTGGCTACCCGCCACCCGGTGCCCATCGCACTCATCGAGCGGGATACCGACCTCGCGACGATGCGCTCATTGCCGGGTTATCCCGCGCTGAAAAAGAAATTGACCGATACCGGGGATGACGACATTGAGGATTAGCCGAGGATTAGCCGGCCAGCACAGACAAGAGTGTAAATGCCGCGTTAGCGGCAACAAGACGGTAGCCAGGGGTGCGAGCGTTTTTTGCGAGCACCCCTGGTAAAGAGATGTCGTGGTTAGTGCCGCGTCAGCGGCACTTGAGTAATCGTGGACGCCATCCAGTGCCGCTGACGCGGCACGCTTCCGAGAGACAACGCAGACCAGGGGTTGCTCGCAAAAAGCGCTCGCACCCCTGGCTACCTTCTTGAGCCGCTATCGCGGCGTCGTAACGTCCAATATCCAGAGCACAGACAAGAGTGTCTGTTCTGTGCCAATTGTCTGTGCTCTGCCACATCAGTCCTGTCCAGGGCCTCACTCCGCGTCCGTCTTCCGCACCGTCACGTCGAACCGCCACTGGTGATTCTGGTAGTAGAACGACACCAGCGAGACGAACGGTTTGTCGAGCGGCTTGTTCTGCTTCGTCTCGAACATCGGGTATAGCGGCGTGGGGCGGGTGTAGTGCCAGACCAGCTCGCCGTGGCCGGTCGTCGGTTCGGTGGGATGGCGCTGAAAGTTGCGCAGGCCATCGTAGACCTTGTAGCAGATCAGGCCGCGGAAGACCGGTCCGCGGGCGCTCGGCGACGTGCCCAGGACCGGGAAGCCTTTCTGGGTCGTGTGTGCGACGTACGCGGCGCCGTCCGGCGTTGGCCCTCCGGTCACGGTGATGAGGCCGGCTTTCTGCAGGTTGTCGTACGTGCGGAGCGAGCGCTCGTCGAACTCATCTTTCGGAAAGCGCGCGTTCCACCAGACCTTCTGCGGCACCTCCGCATAGGTCGGTTCGGCCGTGAAACGGTTGCCGCGAAGGATCTCCTCGGCTTTCTCGGCGGTGAGAGGCTCCCGCTTCTGGCACGCGAACGCCAGCAGCAGGAACAGGAATGCAACTTGACTCGTTCGGCGGCGCATGTTGTCATCCCCCGGCTTTCAGGGCGAAGCGAACGATACCGCGAGAATCCAATTGACCGATCGAATCCTCGACGCGCTGGCGCGCCTTTGCCTGCGACGCAACAAAGAGATCCTCATCGCCGCCCTGCTGCTGGCGGTGCTGGCCGTCGCCGGCGCGACGCGCCTGTCGTTCGATCCCGATCTGCTGAACCTCATCCCCCAGCAGAACCGGCAGGTCAACGAGTTCCGCAAGGTCCTCAAGGACCTCGGCACGATCGATTACCACATCGTGGTGATGGACATACCGAAAGGCCATGATGTTCATGAGTACGACACGCTCATCGAAGCCATCGCCGAGGGGTATCGGAAGAACCCGAGGATCGAAGACGTCACGTACAAAATACCCAATCCGCTCGACTTCATCGGGATCATCCTGCCGAAGGCGCTGCTTTTCCTGACGCCCGCGGAGCTCGACGAAGTGGGCGCCAAACTGACCGATCAGGGCATACGCGATTCGGTGGCGCGCAACAGGGCGATGCTCCAGACGCCGCAGGCTTTCGCCATGAAGCCGCTGGTTCAATACGACCCTTTCAATCTCATCTCGCTCTTCCTACGCAAGTTTCAGTCCGCCTCGGGCGGCTTCCGCATGGATACATCCAGCGGCTACTACATGTCTTCGGATCACAGCATGCTGTTGATCCTGACCAAGCCGCGACGGCCGGCGCAGGACGTTCCGTTCGGCAAGGCGCTGCTCAACGAAGGCTCGCTGCTCGAGGCCGAGGCGCTGCGCGATTTTCAAAAGAACGCCCCGCCGGGGACGCCGCTGCCGAGCGTGTCCCACACCGGCGGCTACCAGATCGCCACGGGCGATGCCGACCTCATTCGCCAGGACGTCATCGTCAACATCCTCTTCTCGGTCATCGGAGTCCTGCTGCTGTTCCTTTACGCGTTCCGCCGGCCGGCGTCGATCATCTATGCCGGCGCGCCGCTCATGCTCGGTCTGCTGCTGACCTTCGGCATGGCCGGCGTGATCTACGGCAAGCTTTCCCAGGCCAGCGCCGGATTTGCGGCGTTGCTGGCCGGCCTCGGCATCGACTTCATCACCGTTCTGTACGGACGCTACGTCGATGAGCGGAACCGCGGCACCTCGTTGCAGGATGCCATCCGCGTGATCATGCGCTCGACGATGCCGGGTGTCTTCGTGGCGGCGATCACGACGGCCGGGACGTTTTTCGCCTTCCTGGCCACCGACTTCCGCGGCATGACGCAGCTCGGTCTTCTGACCGGCGTCGGCATCCTGCTATTTCTTCTGTGCGTGATGTTCCTGCTCCCGGCACTCATCGTCTTCTCCGAGCGGAAGGAAACGCGGAAGGCGCCCAAGCTCTACCTGCACTCCTTCGGCGCCGGCAAGCTGATCGACATCTCCGTGGCCCGGCCGGGCGTGACTATCGGGATCTGGATCCTCTTCATCGTCGTTTGCGGCGTTCTGGCAACGCGCGTCCGCTTCAGCGACAACATTCAGGACCTGCGCGCCAAAGGGAACCTCGGTGTCCTCAATCAGACGCGCATCACTGAGAAATTCGGCCAGTCGTTCGACTTCATGATGTACGTCTGCCAGGGAAAGACCCTTGAGGAAGCGCTGGAGAAGACGCGCGCCGCGGCGGCGGATCTCGACGTGCTCGTGGCGGACCACACCATCGCCTCGTATCAGTCCATCTCGACCTTTCTTCCGCCGGTGGTCGATCAGGAGAAGATCATGGCCCGCCTTCGCGCCGGGAGCGGGAACGAGTTCAACTTCGCCCGCGTTGACCGGACGTTCCGGGCCGCCCTGGCCGAGAACGGTTTCCGCGCCGATGCCTACGACGACTACATGAAGCTCTTCGCGCAGACGCTGCAGCCCGCCCAGCCGGTCACGCTGCAGACGATCGGAAGCGAAGAGATCACCAAGCTGACGACGCGTTTCGTGAAGAAAGTGGACAGCGGCTGGATGTCGGTCATCAACGTCTACCCGGCCGGTGGAAAGTGGCCGCGCGACGTTCCGCCGAAACTGCTGGCGCTGCCTGACCGGCATCCGGGCGATGTGCTCACCGGTGTGAACCTCGTCAGCGCCACGCTGCGGCAAATCGTGAAAGCGGACGCCGTGCGCTCGACGATCATCGGTTTCATCGCCGTGCTGATCCTGATGTTCGCCAGCTTCCGAAACCTCAAGCTGACGCTGCTCTCGTTCGTCCCCTTCGTCGCCGGAGCGGTGGGGATGCTTGGGCTGATGGCCCTGCTCGGACTCGTGTTCAACTTCATGAACATCTTCGTCGGACTGATGATCATCGGCGTGGCCACGGATTACGCCATCTACATGCTGCAGCGCTATCGCGAAGACACAACGGCCTTCCGCGGCAGCGCTCATGAAACAGGCAAGGCCATCGTCATGGCGGCGCTCACGGCCATCGTCGGCTACGGCTCATTCGCTTTCTCCCACTATCCGGGACTGCAATCGATTGGGTATGCTTCAACCTTCGGCATCGGCCTGAGCGGACTGGCAGCGATCACGCTGTTGCCGGCAATACTCGTGATGAAGAGGAAGGATGAAGGCGGAAGGATGAAGGATGAAGCATGAAGGATGAACGATGAACGATGATGATGCCTTTGGCGCCATTCATCCTTCATCCTTCCGTCTTCATCCTTCATCCCTCAGGAGACAACAGAATGCAGACAACGGCGCAAACCATCCCCTCGGCACTCCTGACCCGCATCGTGCGCGGCCGGGCCGCTCTCGACGTGCTGCTCGTCGTCGGTGCATCGGCGATCATCGCCATGGCCGCGCAGATCGCCATCCCGATCCCCGGCACGCTCGTTCCCCTGACGATGCAACCGCTGGCCGTGCTTCTCATCGGCGTGACGCTCGGCTCCGCGCGCGGCGCGGCGGCGGCGGCGCTTTATCTGCTCGAGGGTTTCAGCGGCCTGCCGGTCGGCGCGCAGGGACATGGCGGCCCCTTCTGGCTGGCCGGGCCGACGGCCGGGTATCTCTTCTCCTATCCCTTCGCGGCGTTTCTAGCCGGCTGGTTCTCGCAACGGGGTTGGGGCTCGACGACGCTCCGCGCCGTTGCCGGCATGCTGGTCGCGCTCGGGGCGATCTACCTCGGCGGCTGGTCGTGGCTGGCGGCGTTCACCAGCGCCCACGCCGCGTGGCTGGCAGGCGTGCGGCCGTTCATCCTGGCCGATATCGTCAAGGTTGCCGTCGGTGCCTCGCTCCTCCCACAAATGCAGAGGCTGATCGCCAGGATCTAAGGACTTAGTCAACGTCAGAGAGTGCCGTAGCTCGAGACCGCCAGCGCAGCCATCCCCAAATCCTCTTGGCACTCCGTTCGCAGCACAAATAACCGTTCCCGGGAGGGTATGGATGATTGACAAGGTGAGCCCTACCAATCAGTTTCATCCGTATCAGCGTGAGACCAGTGTGCCGATGACGAAACGTCCACGGCGCCGGCTGCGGATGCGGGTAAAACGTTCATTCGCAAGAGTGAAGGCGTATACGAAGGCCAATCCAACCACCGTTCTCAGCGGTCTCGCTGCAGCCGCAATCAGCTTCGGTATTATGCGCGCGCGGAGACCGTAGTTTTCCCGAAATCAGCTCGAAGGAAGAGCTGGGCAACCCACGCCGCCCGGCCGTGCCGGCCCTCACTGCGAGTGAAACGTGTAGTCGACCAGCACCCGCTGCCCGATGATTCTTCCCTGCACGCTCACGGTAGATTTTGCCGGCATCACGCCGGTCGTGTCCGCCTGCGCGTCGATCTGAAAGGCGGTCCCGTTGACCTTGCAGGTGGCTTTCATCGATCCCTGCTCATCGTCGGCGTTGATGTCGTCGCCGGCGTTGCGGGTGACCATCGATGCCGCCGAGAGCTCGGCGGCGCTCTCGGCTAGCGTGGCGGCGACGACTCTCGATCGGAACCGTTGGGCCTCGCGCAAGGCCCGCGATGAATCGATGAGCATCAACTCCATCAACGCGAAGTACAGGATCGCCAGCGCAATCGCGGCGATCAGCACGTACCCGCCCTCACGCGTGCGGTCGCGGAACGAAGATCTGGTCAATGGCTACCTTTCCATCGTCATCGACGGCCTGAATGTGCACTTCCAACTCATCGCCGGACTGCATCGGCGCCAGCGTGCAGATGAAGGTTGGAGACTGGCGCGCCACCCATTCCGATGAAAGCTGGGTGGCCGTGTATGCCTTTCGATGCACCTCGCTGGGCTTGCTGAAGTCCCACACGACCGTCTGGGCGGAGGAGTGATCCTGATTGATCGTGTACACGATGAGCGTCGTCGGCGATTGCGTGAACTCGTTGAAATTGTCCGGAAACGAGGTGGTATCGAGAATATCGCGCCGCATCCGCGCCACGATGCTGCCGATCTCCGGGCGCGCCAGGAAGTTGACCGGCCACTTCTTCTCATTGCGGCGCATCTCGGAGGTGAGCGTGACCAGAATGAAGAGAAAGACGCCGAAGAGCGCCATGGTGACGACGATCTCCATCATCGAGTAGCCGCGCGCGCGGCGACGACTCACCACAGGTTGCTCCCCCCGGTATTGGCGCGGACGACGGCCAGGTGCGCCTCGTGGCCGTCGGTCCAGCGAATCGTCAACGTGACGTTGCGGACGTCGGCGCGTGGTGCGTCGACCTTCACCGCCGTGGTGTAGGGCGCCAGAGGCTTGAGGAGGGTCAGGTCGGATTGGAACGTCTGACTGGCCGGGTCGTCGATCTGCGCGAACGGAACCCGCCGCCAGAGCTCCGCCTCGTTCGACAACGCCTGCCAGGCCAGGATCGTCTCGCTGGCCTGCCGCATCCGGCGGGTTCTCTCCGCGAACATGGCGATGGTCGTCGTAATCACGATCGCCAGGATTGCCAGCGCGACGAGAACCTCCGCCATCGAGAAGCCACGGGAGCGGCGCATCTGCCTCGATTCTACGCGCTGGAGGCAGTCGTTCGCTGTTCGCGGTCGAACGCTTAAATTTTCCCCGGCCCAAAGCCGAGGCCGCAAGCCAGGGGCTACGGATCTCAAGCCGGCTTCGCTGGCGGGCGCAGCCGGCTGCCTGGCATCGCTGTTCAGATTCCGGACACAGACCTCCAGAAACTGGAGATCGATGTCTCGAATGCAGCCACTGTGTCCAAAAATAATGCGATGCCGCAAAAAAAGATTGCGATGCCACAAAAAAAGATTGCGATGCCGCAAAAAATGGTTGCGGCACGACCAAAAATGGTTGCGGCACGACCAAAAAAGATTGCGATGCCACAAAAAAAGATTGCGATGCCACAAAAAATGGTTGCGACACGACCAAAAAAGGTTGCGACACGACCAAAAAAGATTGCGATGCCACCAAAAAAGATTGCGATGCCACCCAAAAAGATTGCGATGCCACAAAAAATGGTTGCGACACGACCAAAAAAGGTTGCGACACGACCAAAAAAGATTGCGATGCCACAAAAAAGTGGATGTGACGCTACCGAGAAGTAGATGTGACGCTACCAAACGATGATTCCGATGTCCCCTCGTTATTTCACCTTAGCGTGTGCCCGCGACCGATCGCTGATCGCTAAGAGCTAAGAGCTAAGAGCTACTATCCCGCTATGAAGCTCCGCTTTGCCCCCTCCCCGACCGGGTTTCTGCACGTCGGCGGCGCACGAACCGCGATCTTCAATCTTCTCCATGCGCGGCGATTCGGCGGCACGATGCTGTTGCGCATCGAAGACACCGACGTCGAGCGCTCACGGCAGCACCACGCGGAACAGATCGTCAACGCGCTGCGCTGGCTGGGCGTCGAGTGGGACGAGGGGCCGGTCTATCAGAGTGACCGCCTCGATCGTTATCGCCGGCGCGCGGAGGAACTGGTCCAGGCCGGCAAAGCCTACCGCTGCTATTGCACGGTTGAAGAGCTCGACGCCGAACGCTCCGCCGCCGAACGGGCCGGTAAGCAGTGGCGATACTCCGGCCAATGCCGCCATATCGCCGGCGCCTCCGATGGACCACACGTCATTCGCTTCGCCATGCAGACCGGCACGATCGAGTTCCATGACCTGATCCGCGGCGATGTGAAGTTCGACGGTGATCTCATCGACGACTTCGTCCTCCTGCGCTCCGACGGTCATCCGACGTATCACCTCTCCGTCGTCGTCGACGACATCGACATGGCCATTACGCATGTCGCCCGCGGTGACGACCATCTCTCGAATACGCCGAAGCACGTCGTGCTCTTTCAGGCCTTTGGTGCGGCGGTGCCGCTGTTCGCACATCTGCCGCTGATTCTGGGCAGCGACAGGAAGCGCCTTTCGAAGCGTACCGGCGCGACCTCGGCGGAGGAGTATCGCGAGATGGGCATCGTTCCGGAGGCCCTCTTCAACTTCCTGACGTTGCTGGGCTGGTCGCCCGGAGAGAACCGCGAGCTCTTCACGCCCGGCGAGGCGACGCAATGGTTCGATCTCTCCGACGTCAACAAAGCGCCGGCGGTCTTCGATCCGGAGAAGCTGATCTGGATGAACGGCCAGTACCTGATGCGGATGTCGGCTGAGCAGATCTTTCCGCATCTGGTCCCGTTTCTGGGTGACACGCCGCGGCCGATCGAGGAGCTGCGAGCGATCATCGAGCTTCACAAGATGCGCGTCCGGACCCTCCGCGAGCTGGCCGAGCAGATGGCCATCTACTTCATCGACGACGACGCCGTCGTCTATGACGCGGACGCCGCAAAGAAACACATCAAGGGCGACGATCTCGCCGCGCGGCTCTCCGCTCTGCACGATGTGTTGACGGCAACGGTGCCGTTCGACGTCACGACCTCGGAAGCGGCGTTGCGCCGCGTCGCGGAGTCAGAAGGCGTCAGCGCCGCGAAACTCATCCACCCCTTGCGTCTCGCCCTGACGGGTAAAGGAGCATCGCCTCCGATCTTCGACGTGGCGGTGGTGTTGGGGAGGGATCGGACGCTGAGGCGGTTGCAGCGGTTGATCGAGCGCCTGCCACAACTCTGATCCGCACAGACAGGAATGTCTGTGCCATGCCACACAGGAGTGTCTGGGCCATGCCACACTGACCCCTCTGCTTGGCACGATCTCCCGATGAACCCGAGGGCCGATGTGGCACAGACAGACACTCTTGTCTGTGCTTGGGCCGGCGAAGCCAACCTTGTGCCGCGTTAGCGGCAACAAGACGGTAGACAGTATGGAGTGACCCGCTCGCTCGGGTACCTTTCGTGGGTTACGCCCCGAGGGGCACAGAGCCAACATACAGGAGGAACGGGTCATGAAGATTATCCATTGGATTGGGATCGACGATCAC